>Ga0308160_10000083_pt1 | contig 271012 bp, 223 predicted proteins | sample PhyFR1_FD_201036 | JGI IMG/M metagenome (GOLD analysis project Ga0308160, IMG submission 201036) | Phyllosphere microbial communities from UC Gill Tract Community Farm, Albany, California, United States - DLSLF.R1 | ecosystem: Host-associated > Plants > Phyllosphere > Unclassified | place... | reverse complement strand
TTTCCTCTTCCGCAACATTTATTTTAAAATAAATCCTGCCCTCTCTATCTCCTGCGCCATCCTTTCATTCAAAACCCTTCCTCCGAAGCGGGATGCAAAAGTAGAAAAAATTAACGCTTCTGCAAAGATTTTACCCCGATTATCTGAAAGTTTAAGCTAACTCGATGGTTTTCAACAGGAAAAAGTTTGCCGCAGGACCAAACTCTTTAGCGGAACAGCTGTTTTAGGCGGGCTACTCCTCTTCAGGCTTACCGGGTTTTCCCTGCGCCCGGCCGTTTAAAACTCCGGAAGACCCTGCCAGCTAAACCCGACAGCAGCGGCAGCTCCCGATTCTTCATCGGGACTATAGCGTATGGCGGGAACAAACTTAAATAGTAGCACCAAAACTGCTTTTCCTAAAAAATGAGACATATATATAATGTAGAAACAGAATCAGCGTGGCCTGATAGACTTTATATATAGCTAGCGCTCTAGCCTTCCTGAGCTTTCCCTGCGCCTGGCCGTTTAAAACTCCGGAAGACCCTGCCAGCTAAACCCGATAGAAGCGGGCATCTCGATTTAAGCACCGGTTTGTGTTATATTTTGGTGTGCTTGCTTGTTTCACAGGTTTCATCGGGATAAAGCGGATAACGGGGACAGACCTTTATAGTAGCAAGAACCTGCTTTGCTAAAAAACAAAAGCACTCCTATATAGTGTAGCAATAAACCCAGCGTGGCCTGAATAGACTTCTGAGGCCATTCTTACACCCCTGCTCTTAAACTTCTGAAGTCATCTACTGAAATCATACTATATATAGTATAGGAATAAAAAAACTTTCAGATACATTGGGTATACTATCATATATGTTAAAAATTGTTAACTGTTATATTGTAAGAATTGCTTTGCATAGCTTAGCGGCCAATTGTTTTTATTGATGTTATCGTATTATTAATTATCTTTGCAGAATGTTTAAAGTTAAACACTTAATTATTTTAGTATTTGTTGCCGCTTTGGGTATTGCGGGTTGTAAAAGTCGTTTCGAGAAATTGAGAGCGAGCAATGACGTTGCAAAAAAATACCAAGAGGCTCTTCGTTTGTATAACAAACGTGATTACAGTAAAGCATTGGTGCTTTTTGAGGATCTTTCTCAAAAATATCGTGGCCGTGCAGAGGCTGAGGATCTGAACTATTATTATGCTTATACTTTATATAGATTAAGTGATTACACGACTGCCAGATACCAGTTTAAAAGTTTTGCAGACACCTACCCAGCAAGTAAAAATGCCGAAGAAGCGAGATACATGGGTGCTTATTGTTTCTATTTAGAATCTCCAAATTTCTCTTTAGATCAGGAAAATACCTATAAGGCTATAGATGCACTTCAATTATTCATCAACTTATACCCTACCAGCGATCGTGCTGCAGCCGCTGGCAAATATATTGCCACATTAAGGGGCAAGTTAGAAGATAAAGCTTTCGAAAATGCCAAAATGTACTTAACTACCGGACCAAGCAATGTAGACAACTACAGGGCAGCGGTTATTGCCTTAAAAAATGCGCAAAGAGATTACCCAGATATTAAATATGCTGAGGAAATGGATTTCTTGATGATTAAAGCGCAGTATTTATACGCAAAAAACAGTTATATCATCCGCCAGGAAGACCGTTATAATGAGGCTCTTGCTTTATACACTGAGTTTACTGAAAACCATCCTGACAGTAAATACACTAAAGATGCAAAGGTACTTAAGGATGATGTTGAGGCTGGTATTGCGGTTACAAAACAAGAATTGGCATTATATGCCGCTGATCAGGAAAAATACAAGCAGATGTTGATCAGAACTGGTAAATTAAAAGATACCCTTTCTACAAAACCAACTAATGCTGATAACACGAATATTAAAAACAAGTAATACATGAATACTAACAAACCTGCTGTACCAAATACTACAGTAACCAGAAACGTACACGATTTAGATAAAACTACAGATAACTTATACGAATCTTTAGTAGTAATTGCTAAAAGAGCAAATCAGATTTCGAACAACGTTAAAGAGGAGTTACACGGTAAATTGGCAGAATTTGCTTCAAGCAACGATAATTTAGAAGAAATTTTCGAAAATCGTGAGCAGATTGAAATCAGTAAACATTACGAGCGTATGCCGAAACCTGTTTTGGTTGCTATTGATGAATTTTTGAACGAGAAAATTTATCACAGAAATCCTGCTAAAGAACAAAAGTAATTAGCAGAGGGCAAAGAGCATGGCGCAGTTTTATAAGCATATCAATGCTCTATGCCCCGTGCTCAACACGCTATGCTGAAACATAAAAATATAATCCTTGGCGTTTGCGGTAGCATCGCAGCATATAAGTCGGCTTTTTTAGTTCGGCTGCTTGTAAAAGCTGGTGCAAACGTAAAGGTTATTCTTACCCCTGATGGTGCTAATTTCATTACACCACTTACCCTTGCTACGCTTTCTAAGAACCCTGTTTACACCCAATACTTCGAAGAAGAAACTGGCGTATGGAGTAACCATGTTGAGTTAGGCTTATGGGCCGATTTAATGATCATCGCTCCAATAAGCGCCAACACGCTGGCCAAACTGGCAACAGGCATCTGCGATAATTTATTAACGGCTGTTTATCTTTCAGCCAAATGCCCGGTTTATGTTGCCCCGGCAATGGATCTGGACATGTGGAAGCATGAAACTACACAGGCTAATATCGAAAAGGTTATCAGTTTTGGTAATACGGTTATTGCTCCTGCCAATGGCGAACTTGCCAGCGGACTTTGGGGCGAAGGACGAATGGCAGAGCCTGAAGAAATTGTTTCCTTTCTAAATGATGCCATTAAAAGATCAATGCCTTTATTTGGCAAAAAGGTAATGGTTACTGCTGGTCCTACGTACGAGGCGATTGATCCGGTACGTTTTATTGGCAATCACTCATCAGGCAAAATGGGTTTCGCCCTTGCTGATGAACTGGCCAGGCTTGGTGCTGATGTTACATTAGTTGCCGGACCAACTACACAAAAATCTACTCAAATTTTAAAAAGAATCGATGTAGTAAGCGCCCAGGAGATGTTCGATGCCTGCTCATCGGTATTCGCTGATACGGATATCACCGTAATGTGTGCCGCTGTGGCTGATTATCGCCCTAAACTGGTTGCCACAGAAAAAATAAAAAAACAGGATAGCGGCCTGGTTTTAGAACTGGAAAAAACAACGGATATACTTGCTTCTTTAGGTACAACGAAAAAAGCGCACCAGATTTTGGTCGGTTTTGCTTTAGAAACCAATGATGAAGAGAATTACGCCAAAGGTAAACTAGAAAAGAAAAACCTAGATCTGGTGGTCTTAAATTCTTTAAATGATAAGGGCGCAGGTTTTAAATCAGATACCAATAAAATTACTATTTTTAACAAAGCTTTAGAACGGACTGTATTTGAAATGAAATCGAAAACAGATGTTGCTAAAGATATTTGTGCGGCCATTTTAAAAATTGCAAAATGATAAAAAAGATTGTTTGGATATTGTTATTGGTTGGTTTCGGGAAACTGCATGCGCAAGAGTTAAATGCGAGGATAACACTGCTGGCTCCCCAGGTTTCGAACATCAGTAAGCCAACTTTAGATGCTTTGCAAAAAACGATCCGCGATTTTTTAAACAATAACAAGTTCAGTAACGAGAGTTATAAGCCTCAGGAACGGATTGAGTGTAGTTTCGTCATCACCATCAATTCGTGGGACGGTGGTTCCGGATACACTGCAGAAGCGCAGATCCAAAGCAGCCGCCCGGTTTTTAACAGCTCTTACAATAGCACTTTGTTAAATATGAGTGATAAGAATTTCGATTTTAATTTCAATGATGGCGCTACAATCGACTTTTCTGATCAGAATTATATTTCCAATATCAGTGCCCTCCTCACCTACTACGCTTATACCATCATCGGAATGGATAAAGATAGTTTCAGCAAAATGGGCGGAACACCGTTTTATAAAAAAGCACAGAACATTATTAATCTGGCGCAAGCTTCGGGCAATACCGGCTGGCGTGCAGCTGATGGTTTACGCAATCGTTTTTGGTTTAATGAAAACGTTTTGAATCCTATTTTTAGCGAACTGCGCAATTTCATCTATAGCTACCATTTAAGCGGCCTGGATCAGCTAACCGATAATGACAAGGGTTTAACACAGATTGTTGCCGCCCTGCCTGCTCTGCAACAAATGGATAAGCAGAAACTGGGTTCCATTTTCCCAAATGTTTATTTCGCATCAAAAGCCGAAGAAGTAACCAATGTACTTTCTAAACTAAACGGCCAGGAACGCATGAAAGCTTACAATATGTTGGCAGAAATTGATCCGGCGAATATTGGAAAATACGAAGGACTGAAGAAAAATTAGTGCCGCTCGTCATCCTGAATTTATTTCAGGATCTTTCTTATGTATTAAAGATGCTAATCACGAAGTAGCTACAAAACAATTGAAAAGCTATTTATGTTAATTAATTGTTTAGAAAAGTAACCTCAGTATTTCAATTAAAGCTAGTCCTGCTTTCGTTCATACGCCTGCAGGCCTTACCCGCGGGCCGGTATCCACATCAATCAGGTTTAATAACCTAAGTCAGTTTTTCATAGGTGGGTTTTCCTTTCAAAAGCCAAGTAGGCATGCAACATTTGGCTTTCTCATGTGTCATATATCACAGTTAACGGGTTAACCAGTTTCTCCATAATTAACCAATAAAGTTAAAAATTTGTTAAAATATTTTGATCTTACGAATATCTTCGTACATTTGAATACGAAATAATTCGTACAACTTGTAACATATGACTAATCATAACATCAAACCAACAGAAGGTGAAATGGAAATCCTCCAGGTGCTTTGGCAAAAGGGGAATGCAACGGTAAGAGAAGTTCATGAGGCATTGAATAAAAAAGACTCTGGGTATACCACAACTTTAAAACTGATGCAGATTCTGCATGAAAAAGGAATGGTAGAGAGAGATACCAATCAAAAAACGCATATCTATAAAGCGCTTGTTAGTCAGGATAAAACTGAAAAACAATTGGTAAACAAAATGATCGATAACGTATTTAACGGATCGGCAGCGAGATTGGTAATGCAGGCATTGGGTAACCACAGTGCAAGTGCAGATGAGATTGACGAAATAAAAAAGTATTTAGATAGCCTAAAGTAAGGTTAGCGTTGAAGGTTGAAAGGTGTAGGGTTTAGATCCCTAATAAACAGTAAAATTTTCGGATTGTCCCCGTATAAAAAATTAAAACCACCGTTATGGAAACTTTATTACAACAGTTCATCAAAGCATTTGGCTGGAGTATTTTAAACTCACTTTGGCAAAGCGCCATTGTTTATGGCGTCCTATTTATTGTAATGCTCAGCATTCCGAAGCTGGCGGCTAAACATAAGCACAACCTTGCTTTTGGCGCCATCATTTTAATGTTTATCGGCTTTGGCTATAATTTCATTCATCAGTTAACATTGAATGTAAATAATCAGGCTCCCGCAATCAATGCACAAAATATACAGGTTTACCAATACTTTAACAACCTACCGCCAAGTTTTAGCAGCAAGGCAGAGCAGTACTTCCCTGTCGTAGTCGTATTTTACATTATTGGTATTTTGCTTCAGTTATTTGTAATCGTTAAAGGCTATGGTCAGCTTTCAAAACTAAAGAAAGAAAGTTTAAGTGCCATTCCAGATAGTTGGAAAGCCATTTTCGAGCAGGTAACTGCCCACCTTAAAATCAATAAAGTTATCCAGTTCCATTTGTCTTCTATTGTTAATGTGCCTTTGGTTATCGGATATTTAAAACCTGTGGTATTATTTCCATTGGCCCTGGTAAACCAATTAGACAACGATCAGGTAGAAGCAATATTAATCCATGAGTTATCACACATCAGAAGAAACGATTTCTTATTGAACCTGATTAAAACAGCTATAGAAACCTTATTATTCTATAATCCATTTGTTTGGATGGCAGGTAGATTTATACACATTGAGCGCGAGCATGCCTGTGATGATCTGGTATTAAAAATTACCGGGAAGCCATTGAATTATGCCCATGCCCTACTCAAACTCGAATTATTAAAAGATAAAAACAGTCCGGCTTATGCACTAGCAGCAACAGGCAAGACCCAGAATTTGTATCAACGCATAAAAAGAATAACCAACATGAAAACAAATTATTTAAACGCCAAACAACAAATGGCAGCCTTAACTTTAGGAATAGCCTGCTTGTTTTCTATTGCCTGGATCAATCCAACAGAAAAGAAAAAAGAAAATAAAAAAACGCCTAAAATTGAGGTTTTAAGTGTGATAGACCATCATGATGCGAAAACCATTGTGTGCACCGATACCACTAAAAAACGTAAAATTAAAATTGTAACCATTGATGCGGATGGTAAAAAAACCGAATATAATTCAGTAAAAGAAATGCCTGATAGCCTGAGAAAAGATTTTTACAGGGATGAGCTTTTTGCAGGGAAAAATATCTATAGACTGCATACCGACAGTAATTTCAAATTTAAGTTCAGCGATTCGTTATTGCTTGCAAAAATACATAAAGAGTATAATTCACCAGAAGCACAAGCTAAATGGAAAAAATTTGGCGAGGATATGGCCAAACAATATAACTCACCAGAGGCACAGGCTAAATGGAAAAAATTTGGAGAAGATATTGCCAAACAATACAACACACCAGAAGCACAAGCCAAATGGAAAAAATTTGGAGAGGAAATGCAAAAGAAAATGAATTCTCCTGAAGCCCAGGCAAAATGGAAAAAAATGGGTGAAGATATGAACAAAGAATTCGGTTCACCAGAAGCCCAGGCAAAATGGAAAAAAATGGGCGAAGATATGGCTGCCAAAATGAATACGCCAGAATTTAGAGCACAAATAGAGAATATTAGGGTACATGCTTTAAAATCAGGAGAAATCGCTAGATTATCTGGCTTAAGCATATTACATTCCGATTCTCTATTTAAAGCCAAAGGTTATCAACGCTCTCCAGATGGTATAATTTTTAAATACAATGATAACTCGAACAGCAAGGTTAGACAAACTGAAGAGTACAAGAAACTGAAAGAAAAATTCGATAACGAAGTGAAAGAGCTGAAAGAGAAAATGGAGAAGAAAGAGAAAAAGGAAAAGGTAGAAGGTGGTAACAAAAGTTCACAGGTAACTCCGGCAGTTATGTTATACAATAATCAAGACTTTACCAGTGCTGTTAAAGCCCTGAACACACTAAATGCTGTAGTAACGTATAAAAAATCTGATTTTACCAATGCTGATCAAACAGCACTAAAAACTTATATTCACGCAGCCAACTTAAAAATTACAGACGATAGTACAATTAGTATTTCGATAAAATAACAACACATAAACCAAACAGATCATGAACAGCGAAGATTATTCTTCGCTGTTTTTGTTTTGTATTCACCCGTTGAATAAATTTTAATATTTTTGCTTAGCTATGCTACAAAAACTTTCTATACGTAATTACGCATTAATTGACAGTCTCGATATCGAATTCGATAAGGGCTTAAATATTATAACAGGTGAAACTGGCGCTGGTAAATCTATTATTTTAGGAGCATTGTCGCTAATTTTAGGCCAACGCGCAGAAAGCAAATACTTTTTTAACCAGGATAAAAAATGTGTTATTGAAGGAAGTTTTGCACTGGCAGATGAAAACCTGAAAGAACTTTTTGAAGAAAACGATTTAGATTTCTCGAACGAAAGTATACTGCGTAGAGAAATATCTATAGATGGTAAAACCAGATCGTTTATTAACGATACACCGGTTAATTTATCAATTCTTAAACAAATTGGAGAAAAGCTGATCGACATCCACTCCCAGCATGCCACCCAAGAGATTAACGATACCGATTTTCAACTGTTAATTGTCGATTCTTTAGCTAACCACCAATCGCTATTGTTTAATTATCGCAGCGGGTTTAAAAAACTAAGACAAGATACCAACCTGTTGAAGAAATTGGTTACTGAGGCAGACGAAGCGAGAAACAAGCAAGATTATGAGCAATTTCTATTTAACGAACTCGAGCAGGCAAAATTACAGGAAGGTGAACAAGAAGATTTAGAGCAAGAGTTAGAACGTTTAACACACGCCGAAACCATAAAAAGAGCTTTACTCACCGCTTCGGGTTTAATTAACGAAAGTGAACCTTCTGCTCTCCAAATATTAAAAGAAGCTTCGCTACAACTTCAAAGTATAGAAAAGTTCGATCCTGCAATTAATGTGCTGTACGAACGTTTACGCTCGTCGATTATTGAAATAAAAGACATTACCGATGAAGTTTCTACAATAGAGGGAAATACCATACACAGTGCCGATCGGTTAGAAATTGTAAACCAAAGGTTGGATCTGTTTTATACCCTGCAACAAAAACATAGGCTTGCCAATAATACAGAATTGCTGGCTTTTCAAAATCAGTTGGAAGAAAACCTGAACAAGCTGTTATCTTCTGATGAGCATATCGAAAAACTGCAGAAAGAAATCGATCAGCTTAAAATAGAACTGCATAAACAGGCTGACCAATTGAGTGCCAACCGCAAGAAAGCAATTAAAGTGGTAGAAGAACAAACCAGCATTACCTTGAAAAAAGTAGGAATGCTAAATGCCAAATTGATTTTAGACCAAAAAGTGTTGAACGAATTGAATAAAGATGGTTTAGATGAAATCAATCTGCTCTTTACAGCCAATGCAGGCCAAGCCCCTGCCCCGGTAAATAAAGTAGCATCTGGTGGTGAGTTATCCCGATTGATGTTGGCCATAAAAGCTTTATTGGCGAAACACACTTCGTTACCTACCATTATTTTCGATGAGATTGATACCGGAATTTCTGGTGAAACCGCATTAAAAGTTGGAGAAGTAATAGCCGATTTAGGACAGAACATGCAGGTAATTTCGATAACGCACCTACCCCAAATCGCGGCTAAAGGCATATCACATTACTTTGTTCATAAAAATGAAGATCGCGGAAAAACCACAACAGGCATCCGTAAACTTAAACAAGAAGAACGTATTGGTGTAATTGCCGAAATGTTAAGTGGGAAAAACCCAGGTGCATCAGCAATTGAAAATGCACGGGAACTGCTCGCCTAATACAGCGTTCAAACTTTTGGCAAAACTTTACGTGTAGTTAGGTGTCCCGACCTGACTAAGCCGTATTTATACCATTTGCAAAAGATAGATAGCAAATTGATTTGATGCAGTGTCAGATAGTAATATCTGACACCACGATATAATTTTGGAACTGTAACTCCTCAATCACTGTGCAGTCAGATGTTACCATCTGACTGATTGTAAATGGATTATTGTAAATTTGTATCATCCAATCCGACAGCTAAAAGGAAAGCACCAATAATTTTACGTCAGGCATTAAATAAAACTAAATAATTAGTTTATATTTAATCAATGAAATCTTTTCTACTTCTACTTTCATTATTAATCATTGGTAAATTTTGTTCTGCGCAACAAAGTTATATCCTTTCGGGCATGGTAAAAGATAAACGTGGTGAGCCTTTACCCGGAGCTGGCGTATATGTAAGCGGCTATAAAATTGCAACAGTTTCTAACAATGACGGCACCTACACACTACCGCTAAAACCTGGCAACTACGATATTTTAGTACAGTTAATCGGCTATAAAGCTTTAAACAAAAATGTAGTGATTGCTGATAAAGCCGTAAAATTGGACCTTACCCTCGAAGAAAGTGTAACCCAATTGGCCGAAGTAACCATTAAACCTGATCCGAACAGGGAACATTATATTGCCATGTTTAAGAGGTATTTTATTGGCACAACCCCTAATGCAGAACAATGTAAACTCATCAACCCGAACGTACTGATTATTGATTACGATAAGGAGGAACATAAACTTACAGTCAAAACCACCCAATTTCTGATTATTGAAAACAAGGCGCTTGGATATCGCATTAAATACCTGTTGAACAATTTTGAATACGATAGCAAAACCAGGATCATTTATTATGAAGGTTTCCCCTATTACGAAGATTTAAAAGGATCGGCACGCCGGAAGAAAATTTGGGAGCAAAAGCGGATTACTGCTTATTTAGGTTCTCCTCAACACTTTTTTAGATCCATTTATCATCACCGCGCCACCGAAGAGGGTTTTATTATTAATAAACTGATTAGCATACCAAATCCGGATAAACCTTCTGACAGTATGATTAACGCCAACATTAAACGCTTAACAAAAGTACAGGATGGCTTAAACCGCACATTAACTTTTACACTTGGAGATTCTTTGAGCTATTGGATAAAAAAGAAAAATCTTCCAAATGGGATTTCTATTTTAAGCCGTGCTCCCGTAACGCAGGATACATTGGTACACACGAAGAATCAAAGTATCAAAAGCTTCAATTTTACTGATCAGCTTTATGTTGTTTACACCAAAGAAAGGGAAGATCCTTCTTACGCCAACCGGATCGGCCTGTCTATTGCACGGCCATTAGACATGCCAGATTACCAAATTTCGACCATCACCTTACAAGTTGTTCCGGTATATTTTTACGAAAACGGATCTATATACAACCCTCGTTCGATGATTTATTCAGGTTACTGGGGCTGGGAAAAAATTGCCGATAGTGTACCCATGGATTATTTGCCTCCGTTTAATGTAGTCGAAAAAAAATAGAAATATCGTTAATACCTTAAGACAGTTAATTACCAGACGCCATTTTTTCTTTTTTTGGAAAGCAAATACAGTGCTTTTTTGGTTTCGGAAGTCCCGCCCTTCGTTACAAATCCTCGCCCTCATGCTTCGGGCTGTGGGTTTTCACTTTGGTCGGGTTTAGCTGGCAAGGCCAGTAATACTATTGAGGGTTTTGCACCCACACAGCACCAACCTTTGTTAAATAAACCCGACAGAGCGGGTAGCCCACAGTGAAGCGTAGTGCAACGAGGACTACAAGCGATGGCGGGACTGCGCTAGCCATGAAAAACAGAGCTTTCGTTTTCAAATAGAAAACAACATTTGCTATCCACTTGACTTATTTTGATCAAATTCTCTGCTTAAAGATCCTTCGCTGTGCTCAGGATGACAAATTGTATTAACCTGCTTGCAACTCGAAATGACGATTAATTGTAAATGTTAAATTTGTTAAAAATCTTTTGCGTTTTTAATAAATATTACGCCTTTTGGTTACATTCGTCTCTATGATTAAAAGCCTTTTAGTAGCCCTTATGCTAATCATGCTGGGTACTAATGCCATTGCTCAAAACACCTTCTCGATTAGTGGTTTGGTTAGGGATCAAAAAGATGGATTACCTGGCGCAAGTATCTACTTAAGTGGATATAAAATTGCTACAGTGGCTGATAACGACGGCCGATTTAAGTTATCAAACCTAAAACCCGGCAGTTATGATCTGCTCGTTCAGCTGGTTGGTTACCTCCCCTATTCTAAAAGCGTAATTATTTCCGATAAATCGGTGCAGGTAGAGCTGGTTTTGAAAGAAAATGTTGCGCAACTGGAAGAAGTTGTAATTAGGGCCGATCCTAACCGTCAGAAATATATTAACCAGTTTAAAGATTTTTTTATTGGTAAAACCCCAAATGCCTCACAGTGTAAGATATTAAATCCGCAGGTTTTAAATGTAGATTTCGACATGACCAAAAGTACCTTAACGGTTTCTACTACCGAGTTTCTGATTGTGGAGAATAAAGCTTTAGGTTATCGGCTAAAATATATGCTCGACCGTTTTGAGTACAATTCGAGAACACACATTATTTACTATTCCGGTCACCCGTTTTTTGAGGAATTAAAAGCATCGGCAGCTAAAAAGAAGAAGTATATCGCCGCCAGAGAGGTCGCATATTATGGTTCTTCGCAACATTTCTTCCGTTCGCTTTATGCGAACAAAACGCAAGAAGAAGGATTTATAATCAACAAGATGGTAAAAGTGCCTAACCCTAACCGCTATCCTGAATATTTAATTAATGCCAATTTAGAAAAAATTAAGGCCGTACCCGAGAAAACGGGCATTAGGCAGAATAAAGGTAAAATAGATACCGCATTGCTCGCCTTTTGGACCAAACAAAAAGAAATGCCCCGAACCATTGACAAATTTTCGAGAGCAGAGGTGCTTACCGATACATTGGTGCACTATTTTAACCAGAACTTAAAATACCTTAGTTATACAGATGCATTGCTGATCCAGTACACCAAAGAAAAAGAATCTCTGGCTTATTCTAATACCGGATTTTGGATCTTCAGGCCTTTGGATGTACCTGAAAATGAAATTTCTGTTGCCAACTTAACCGGCGAAGGTGTACGTTTCTATGAAAATGGTGGCATTTACGACTCCCGATCGCTCCTGTACGAAGGTTTCTGGGCTTATGAAAAAGTGGCCGATATGGTTCCGATGGATTATGTTCCGCTACCTAAGATTAAGTAAGTGAGATGGCTGAGGTGAAATGAGATTGATCTAAACTAAAAATGTTGAAAAGTAGCTAATCTGAGAAGTTAAAATTACTAATATTTTTAGTAATTTTAATCTATGATTGACGAAGATGAAAAACAATATTTTAAAGGACGAGGCGCTCAAGTTAATCCACATAACAAATTTTTAAAGGATGTTTATGTAAAGGAACATGATGAAGGAATAGACGATTGGGAGGAAAGCGATCGTAAAACCTCCTTTATTTTTGAAAATTCGAAAACCATTGTAAACAAAGTTGACAGCCCCGATGTAGGCATGGCTTATTCTTTAAATCCATACCAGGGCTGCGAACATGGCTGTACTTATTGTTATGCCCGTAACTCACATCAATATTGGGGCTATAGCGCAGGAATAGAGTTTGAGCGGAAAATAATTGTTAAAAAAGAAGCGCCAGCGCTATTTAAAAAATTCTTAGAGAAAAAAGGCTGGGATGCCACCACCATTTCCCTTTCCGGTAATACCGATTGCTACCAACCTGCAGAAAGAAAATTTAAACTCACCAGGCAGTTGCTTGAAATTGCATTGGCCTATAAGCAGCCCATTGGTATGATTACCAAAAATTCGCTTATTCTTCGCGATCGCGATATTCTACAAGAAATGGCGAAGTTAAATCTCTGCATGGTTTATGTTTCGATTAATAGCTTAAACGAAGATTTACGGCAGGTAATGGAACCCCGAACTACAACGGCCAAACAGCGGTTAAAGGTGGTAGAAGAACTGAGTAAAGATGGAATTCCTATGGGTGTTATGGTTGCCCCTCTTGTTCCTGGTTTAAGCGACCATGAAATTCCTAAAATTCTAAAAGCCGTAGCCAATGCCGGTGCGCTAAAGGCCGGCTATACCGTTGTACGACTAAATGGAGCTATTGGGCAGATATTTGAAGATTGGCTCCGCAAAAACTTTCCTGATCGTTTTGATAAAGTTTGGCACATGATTCAGAGTTGCCATGGTGGGAATGTTAACGATAGCAGATTTGGCGACAGGATGCGCGGAGATGGCAATATTTCGCAAATGATCAGGGATAATTTCAGGCTGCACTGTCGCTTAAATGGCTTAAATGTAAAGGATATAATTTTAGACCACTCTTTATTCAAGATTCCGAGTAACCAGGTGAGTCTGTTTTAAAAAATTTTGAGGAGAAAGACCCTCAGCGCTCAGGGCCGTGGTTTTATCGTCACGGCCATCTCAAAGGTTTTTTTCACAATTTGTAATCGCGATGCTTTGAACCGTAATTTGTAATCCACGTTCATAAAACTTAGTTTTAACGCCATGAACATTGCATTAGTAACTTATCTGGATAAAGGCGCTTATGATAGCGCCACAGTTGAAAACGAAGATGATAAACTCTTAAATTTCCTCAAAGAAAAAGGACTCAATATTGAAAAAGTAATCTGGAACGATGAGCGTATTAAATGGGAAGATTATTCGCTTGCCATTTTAAAATCGCCATGGGATTATTTTGACCTGATCGAAGACTTTTACAGCTGGCTTGATCATCTGGAAGCAAAAAATATAAAATTGCTTAACCCCATTGAGGTAGTGAGGTGGAATGCAAATAAACAATATCTGCAGGAGATTGAAGCTGCCGGATTAAAAATTACACCTAGTTTTTTCATTCAAAATAAAGAAAGTGTAAATCTTGAGCATTTCTTTGAGAAATTTAACACCAATAAGTTAATTGTAAAACCCTGTGTGAGTGGTGGTGCAAAAAATACATTTAAGGTAACTGTAGATAATGTGAACGAGGTTAATCAAAAATTAAACCTCCTTATTCAGGATGAAGATTTTATCATTCAGCCTTTTCTGCCAGAGATTCTGGAAAACGGCGAATGGTCTTTCGTTTTCTTTAATGGAGCATATAGCCATTCATTAATCAAACAGGCTAAACCTGGCGATTTTAGGGTACAGCCGGCGCATGGCGGATCTGTGCATCCACAAAAACCAAGTGAAGAACTGATTGCTACAGCACAACAATATGTAACATTATTTGCCAAAGATTGCCTTTATGCACGAGTTGATGGTACTTTCGTCAATGGCGAATTTTTGTTGATGGAACTGGAATTGATAGAACCTTTTCTGTTTTTGAACACAGAAACCGAAAATTATGAGCGGTATTATAAGGGGTTACAGGAGTTGATGTAAAGTTTAAAGTCGGATTATTTGCGCACTCGTCATTGTCAAGCAAGTGAGAGTTTAATCCACCGTACCTTAAAATTATCTTGAGTGGTTAAAATTCTTTTTTCTGAAAATCAACATCAGTATTATATATGTTATTTGGCCTGCTTCTGATCCGAAGAAACCTGTGAAACAAGCAAGCACACCATAAAACAACAAAAATAAGTGCTTAAATCGGGAGCATCTCGCTTTGATCAGTTTTAAGTGGCAAGATCAGTAAAGAAAGATTAGAGCGTAGGGCGCTGGAATAAATTTATTTTCTCAATACTTCTATTTAATCTTCAATAGGAGCAAAAACCTTCATTCTTAAACCTGATTGACGCGGTAGCTCCCGATTTCCTTCTAATCGGGACTACAAGCAGAAAGCAGGACGGACGTTTAAGATGATTGCTGCAACTGCTTTCAAAACAAATCGATCATACCTTAAATGATATTCCACTTCTCCTTTTCCCGATCAAGCCCGGAATTATTATTGAAATAATTTATTTAGCTGCAAAAACCTGAGCCCATTCATTATCGGTTTTAGCTGCTCCCATTTCTTTGGAAAGCGGCATTCATGATATTTTTGCAGTGATATTAAACAAAAAAACTCCCGATTTTCATCGGGAGTTTCTTATTTATTTACTTGAAGAATCTTCTTCTTTTTTCGGCTCTTCTTTTTTCTTTTCGCCTTTTTTATGGTTGATTGAAATCAGTTCAGTAGTTTTATCGTAATCAATTTCTAAAACATCACCTTCGGCCAGTTCGCCTTTAAGGATCTCTTCAGCAATTGGATCTTCTAAATATTTCTGAATTGCTCTTTTTAACGGACGAGCACCAAAATTACTGTCAAAACCTTTATCAGCAATATATTCTTTAGCATTATCAGTTAATGCAATTTCATAACCAAGGGTATGAACGCGACCGAATAAAGCTTTTAACTCGATATCGATAATTCTGAAAATTTCATCTTTACCCAAGCTATTGAATACCACTACATCATCAACACGGTTTAAGAACTCAGGAGCAAAAGCACGTTTTAATGCACTTTCAATTACACCTCTACTGTGAGAATCGGCCTGGTTTGTTTTCGCTGCTGTAGAGAAACCAACACCCTGACCAAAATCTTTAAGTTGACGCGCACCAATATTAGAAGTCATGATGATGATTGTATTTCTAAAATCAACTTTACGGCCTAAACTATCGGTTAACTGTCCTTCATCCAAAACCTGCAATAAGATATTGAATACATCAGGGTGAGCTTTTTCAATCTCATCCAATAATATTACTGCATAAGGTTTTCTTCTTACTTTTTCAGTTAACTGTCCACCTTCTTCATAACCTACGTATCCTGGAGGCGCCCCCACTAAACGTGAAACCGCAAATTTCTCCATATACTCACTCATGTCGATCTGAATCAAAGAATCGTCACTATCGAACATGAAACGGGCCAATTCTTTCGCCAATTCTGTTTTACCTACGCCTGTTGGACCTAAGAAAATAAATGAACCAATTGGTTTTTTAGGATCTTTTAATCCGGCTCTTGTACGTTGGATCGCTTTGGTCAATTTCTTGATCGCATCGTCCTGACCGATAATTTTCTCGGCCACTTTATCGTACATATTCAACAGTTTTGCACTGTCTGTTTGTCCAACACGTTGTACCGGGATACCAGTCATCATCGAAACCACTTCGGCTACATTATCTTCTGATACTTCGTAACGTTTAGTTTTGGTTTCAGCTTCCCACTCTGCTTTAGCCTTATCTAATTCTTCAATTAAATTTTTCTCTGTATCGCGCAGTTTTGCAGCTTCTTCATATTTCTGGCTACGTACAACCTTGTTTTTCTCTAATTTGATATCTTCAATTTTAGCTTCGATATCAATAATATTCTGAGGAACGTGGATGTTGGTTAAGTGAACACGTGAACCTGCTTCATCTAAAGCATCAATGGCTTTATCTGGCAAGAAACGATCAGAAATATAACGCGATGTTAAAGTAACGCAAGCTAAAATAGCTTCATCAGTATAAGTTACACCATGGTGTTCTTCGTACTTATCTTTAATACGTGTTAAAATCTCAACAGTTTCATCCGGTGTAGCTGGCTCTACCATCACTTTTTGGAAACGACGGTCTAAAGCACCATCTTTTTCAATGTACTGACGGTATTCATCTAATGTTGTGGCACCAATACATTGAATTTCGCCCCTTGCCAAAGCAGGTTTGAACATATTGGATGCGTCTAATGAACCCGAGGCCCCACCAGCTCCAACAATGGTATGAATCTCATCAATAAATAAAATTACATCAGTAGATTTTTCAAGCTCGTTCATCACGGCTTTCATACGTTCCTCGAACTGGCCACGGTATTTTGTACCGGCCACCAATGATGCCAAATCTAATGTAACTACACGTTTGCCAAAAAGCACACGCGAAACTTTACGTTGTACAATGCGTAGGGCAAGGCCTTCTGCAATTGCCGATTTACCAACTCCTGGTTCTCCGATTAAAATTGGATTGTTCTTTTTTCTGCGGGATAAAATCTGCGATACACGCTCAATTTCTTTCTCGCGGCCTACGATAGGGTCTAGACGACCTTCTTCAGCGGCTTTTGTTAAATCACGGCCGAAGTTATCCAAAACAGGGGTTTTAGATTTTATATCTGAAACCTTTTTAGGCGTACTAAAGCTTTCCTCTTCGCGATAATCGTCATCGCCTCCTGTAGAAGCACTGTTTGAGATATCATCTCTGAAACCATTTTTATTCACTTCAACCTCCTGTTTAAAAACATCGTAAGTAACACCATACTGCAATAAGATTTGTGAGGCGATGTTATCATCATCTCTCAAAACCGATAACAGCAAATGTTCTGTGCCAATTAAATCGCTTTTAAATATTTTGGCTTCTAAGTAAGTGATTTTTAAAACTTTTTCTGCCTGTTTTGTTAATGGAATATTGCCTAAGTTTACTGTAACACTCGAAGTACCGCGAACAGCATCTTCAATTGAGCGGCGCAATTTACCGGTATCAACCCCTAACGATCGTAAAATTTTTATAGCCATGCCATCGCCTTCGCGGATGAGGCCCAATAATAAATGCTCGGTTCCGATGTAATCGTGCCCTAAGCGGAGCGCTTCCTCCCTACTAAAAGAGATTACATCTTTAACCTGTGGTGAAAATTTTGCTTCCATAATACCTTTCTTAACAGCTACGTCCCTAAACTATAAAATAACTTTATAAAAACGAACGTACTGTTTTCTTTATTTTATCAACAATTGCGCCATATGGGTGGATAAAGAGGCTTTTGAATGCCTGAGAACCCAAAATTCAATGTAAGATTATCGTTTCGATAAATATTATTTTATTTATATCTATCTACGTAATAAGTGTTCTAAAGGTTTTAAAGGGACATTTGCCAAAAACATCCGGTTGCAGATATTTTATTGTCGGTTTATTGTAAGGATTTTTTCGCCATTAAAAACTGACAATTTGTATCTTTTTACTTAGGCAATTTACAAGTTTTGACAGAAAAACAAAAAGAACGTGACATCATTTAACAATTTCATTAGATAAAGATCAACAAACTAATCCGATCAACCATACCTATTATAACCCTATTACGAAGTTAACTGTAATTAGGTTGTTTTTGTTTTCTAACATCGTAGTTTATTGTAATCCATTTATCATAAATATTAAGCGTTGACTAGATGCAACAAGGCACCCAGTTGATCCATTCGGTAAAAACAATTTAACCACAGATAAAAAGAATTGCGCACAGATATGAAAATCGGTGTTTATCTGTGTGCATCTGCGTTTAAAAATCCTTAACTTAACGACATCGACAATGCGCCAACACTGTTTTAACAATTTCAACCATAAAGCGCTTCGGCAAAATGATGCTTATTATTTGATGATAACTTCTTTAAAAACTGTAACGGAACATCGGCAACACCAGGTTTATCACATTTTGAAACTACATCATTTAAATCGAAATGACCAGATAGCGATTGATAAAGTTCTCCATCAGTCTGCTCAAATCCCATACTCCAATCTGTAAAACAACGCTGCTCATATTTGCCAATTTGCAGTAAAACAACCGATTCATGACGTTCGTCATTTACGATTTTGTTAAAAAGTCTGCGAATGATCCGTTCATCTCCTTCAAGTAATTGCATAAACCTCCCTTTACTCTTTGTAATCTGCAGCCCTCTTACATATAATAATACCCCAGTAATGTTATTTCGATTATTAAAATTTCTGCATTGATTGAGCAAGGCCTTAAGTTCATCATTGTTAAACAAACTGCTCGCTACGCTTGTATAAATTAAATAAAAAATGGGTTTTAAAATTTCAATCTCTAATTCCATAAGGTAATTAACGCTAATTTTTCTGTTTTTCCCTAAAACGCACATATTATCTGATTATTTCCACAACAATCCCAGTAAAAAATGATTTAAACAGCTCAAATCAAACAAAAAAAATCACCTACAAATCTATTACTTGTCCTAATACACTAATAATCTAAAAAACAACAAACATAACTCTTGCTTTTATTTTAGTTACCAAAAAAACTTAGCTCTTTTCTTCATAATGTACTACCAAACTGTAGAGAAGCAAACGTTTGCGCTTAATAATATCGCCAATATAAGCATACAATATTTATCACCCTTCAAAAAAGGCTTAAATAGTAAGCACTCCATCCATTATCTACAATTTAAAGCAAACGTTTGCGCTGCATTCGCGGTTTGATCTTGACTTTTATGGTTATAGTTTAGTAATAATCATTTTACTAAAAAGTATTATTAATGAACCTAAGAATAACTTTTAGCCCTCCCTAATCTGATTAATGCTCCTCAACAGATAACAAAACAGTAACTAATCTAACCTAGAAAACATGAAGAAAATTCTTTTAATGATTTCCTTTATTGCGTGTATTTTCGTAGTAAAGGCACAAAACCGTACTATTTCTGGTACGGTAACCGACAGTAAAAAACTCCCGCTTCCCGGAATTACCGTAACCGTGTTGGGCACAAAAACTGCCGTACAAACAGATGCAAACGGAAAGTATACTATTAGCGCTGATAATGAGAGTACCCTGGAGTTTAAAGCCCTAGGTTTTACCACACAAACCATTAAAGTGGGCACAAATACTGCTGTAAATGTTACTTTAGTAGATCAATCTACTGAGTTAGACGCCGTAACCGTTGTGGGTTATACCACAAAGAAGAAATCAGAAATTTCGAGTGCAGTAACTACCGTAAGTGGCTCGCAGCTTAATGATGTAACCTCGGTGAACCTCGGCAACCTGTTACAGGGTAAAGCGCCTGGTGTGGTGGCGAGTTCTGCTTCTGGCGACCCTACTGCTGGCTCGAATGTAGTGGTACGTGGCGTAGGTAGCATTAATGCCGGTACCGGGCCACTAATTGTAGTTGATGGAAACATTGGTGGTACGTATAACCCGGCCGATGTGGATAACATTACCATATTGAGAGATGCCGCAGCCACAGGTTTATACGGATCGAGAGCTGCCAATGGCGTTATTATTGTAACCACCAAAAAAGGAAAAGCAGGAGAAACCAGATTCAGTCTGAACTCCACCATTGGTATCGCAAAGGCCACAACTGGTAACTTTAAGCTAATGGATGCCCAGCACCTTTACGATTACCAAAAATCTTTCTTTACTACTCCGCCAGCTGCTTCGGTACTCAATACCAATACCGATTGGTGGAATGAGGCCTTTAGAACAGCAATGGTAAATAACCACACGTTAACTGCATCTGGAGGGAGTGAGAAAACTCAATTTTATATCTCAGGCAACTATTTTAAAGAAGAAGGAACTTTAATCAACAACGATAAAACCCAATATAGTTTAAGGGCTAACCTTACCTCACAGTTGACTAAAAAATTAAAATTAACAGCTTTGTTAAGCGGAATTGTAATCAATGATAATTATAACCCTGAAAGTGCTGTTTATCAAGCTTATTTAAATATGCCATACGATCCTGCCTATAATGCAGATGGCAGCCCTACTGACCCGCGGAATATTCCTTCCTGGAAAGGCAGAGACCGCTCGAACTTTTTACAGAGCTTGCAATACAATTACTCAAAAGCAAGAAGTTATACCACAACAGGTGATGTAAACCTGGATTATGACCTGGTTAAAAACCTAACGGTTTCTAGTTATAACAGGGCCACCATTGCCAACGGCAGATCGAATAGTTATTACGATAGAAGAAGTCAGAGTGGGGCAACAAACCTGGGAACAGTATCTTTAGGCAATACTTTCTCTACTACACTTTTATCATCAAACAGAATTAAGTACAATGTAAATTTAGGTAACCATAACCTGAGCGTTTTAGGTGTTGCAGAGATAGAAGGTTATAAATATGATGAAAGCGGAATTACTGCCAAAGGTTTGCCAGCCGGACTGGATGCCATAAATACAGCAACTGAAATCACCAATAAACCCACAGGCAGATATGATCAGTATCAAAATATAAAATACCTTGCCCAGGCAGACTATAGTTATCAAGGCAAGTATTACTTAGTAGCTTCAATTGTAAATGAATACTCCTCGCGGTTTGGAAAAAACAATCCTGCCGCAACTTTTTATCAGGCAGGCGCATCGTGGATTCTTTCTAATGAAGATTTCCTAAAAAGCAATACCACGCTTACATTTCTAAAATTACGAGCCAGTTTTGGTACCACGGGTAATCAACGTTTCAGTACGAACGATAGCCCTGATGGTTTTTATCAATCGTTAGGATTGTATAATTTAAATGCCGGAGCTTCATATAATGGTCAAACAGGCGCCTTCCCTACCCAAATTGCCAACCCTGATTTGACCTGGGAAAAATCGAGAGCCTACAATTTAGGCCTTGATTTTGGTTTATTTAAACGTATCGACATTACTATTGATGCCTACGACAAACGTAACTCTGATCTGCTATTTGCTGTTCCACTTCCTTCAACAGTAGGTTATCAGATTGTTAGAAGAAATGTTGGTGCAGTAAGAAACAGAGGTCTTGAATTAACCATCAATTCAAAAAATATCCAGCAAAAAGACTTTAGTTGGGAAACCAGCTTTAACATGTCTTTTAACCGTAACAAAGTTATGGAGTTAAATCAGGGCCTGTTGGTGGTAAACACCAGTACCCAACCCATAGCTTTGGGTCATGATATGGATGAATGGTACATGCAAAAATGGGCGGGCGTAAATCCTGCTGATGGCAAGCCGCTTTGGGAAAAATTAGATGATCCTACCGGTGTAACCAGTACTTACAACCAGGCTACCAGACAATATACAGGCAAATCATCGGCACCAAAATTTAGTGGCGGATTAACCAATACACTGGAATATAAAAACTTTACCCTTTCGGCTTTCTTAAATTTTGTATATGGCAACTGGGTGTATAACGATAGCCGTTTCTATTTCGATAACGACGGGGTATACGAAAGTTATAATCAACAAGTATTACCTAAAGGATCAGTACGATGGACAACCCCTGGGCAAACCGATGCAACCCATCCACAGGCTAAATTTGGTGGCAATCTTCAATCGCACCAAACCTCTACCCGCTTTTTAGAAGATGGAAGTTATTTAAGATTGAGAAATGTAACTGTAGGGTACAATTTACCTACCAACTGGTTAAAAAAAGCCTCAATAAATGCAGCCCGCTTATATGTGAGCGGCGACAACCTATTTACGGCGACCAAGTTTTCAGGCGTAGACCCTGAGGTTGATTTAACAGGAGGTATATCGTCTTTCAGATATCCAACCAGCAGAAGATTTGTTTTTGGCGTTAACCTAACATTCTAACAATTAATAAGATTACAATGAAAATATATCATAATCACATCATAAAAATCGCCATTGCAGCTAGTGTTATTCTTACCGCATCTGCATGTCGTAAAACTTTTTTTCCTTCTGATAAAGCAGACGATATTGATCTCTTAGCTACAATTGAGGGTAAACGAACAGCTACATTGGGTAATTATGCTACCCTAAAATCATTAAATTACGAAAATAACTACCATTGGCTTGCCGAGCTTCCCTCTGATGAAGTAGCTCAGGGGCAGAACTCATCAAGCGATGTAACCAATTTATATAAATATACTCACCTGGTAAATTCTGCCAATGCAACTGCTTATTTTCAGCAAGCCTATTATATTGCATCTGCAACAAATAAAATTATTAAGCTTATTCCAGATGGCTCATCTGCAGATTTACTGCAAATTAAAGGAGAAAACCTATTCATAAGAGCAATGTTGCATTTTAACCTGGTACGCATGTTCGGAAGGCCTTATGCACAGAACCCTACTACCAATGCTGGAGTTCCAATTTTGAGCGAAACAGTAAGTGAAACTGACGCTGCTATAATCAAAAGAAGTACCGTTGCCCAGGTTTACGATTTTGTAATTGCCGATCTTTTAAAAGCTGCACAATGTATTACCGTAGAGAAAAGCAATAGCTTTGCTACAAAACTGGCTGCTTATGCGCTCCTGTCAAGAGTTTATCTTTACATGGATAATAATGCCAAGTCGTTAGAATATGCCAATTTGGTTATCAGTTCGAACAAATATCAATTGATGCAGGATGCCGCCTATCAAACATATTTTAGAGGCGATCCGGAAAAAAATACCGAAAATATCTTTGCCATCAAACACACCAAAACCGAGAACTACGATTATTCAGCAATTGGCTCGTTATACTATAGCGGCGATGCCAATGGTAATGCCTTAGGCCAGGGAGAAAGCGGATGGGGAGAAATATATGCTTCGGTAAAGTATTATAATTTCCTTAATAAATATCCTCAGGATAAAAGAAAAAGCTTTATTTCACCTTTAATCGTAAATGGCGTACAGCAGTTAAATACAAAACTAACCCCTGCTGCACCTATTTATTATGTAAATAAAAATAACCTACAGGAAGGCGTGATTAATTTAACATCGCCTGTTTACCTCCGTTTAGCAGAAATGTACCTAAACAGAGCGGAGGCCAATGCCAAGCTGAACAATACTCAATTGGCTTTAGATGATGTGAATGTAATCAGAACCCGTGCAGGAATTCCAGCTTATACTTTGACAGACGTTACGCCAACGCACAGCATTTTAGATATTGTACTGGAAGAAAGATGGTTAGAACTGGCTTTTGAAGGTCAACGGGCTTACGACCTATTTAGAAATAACCGCCCAGTGGTAAGAGATTACCCAGGTACCCATTCTACCATTAATGGCTCAGTTAATCAAACCATCAACCCAACTGATGCGCGGGTAATTTATTTTATCCCACAAACCGAGAGAGATAAAAATCCTAATTTATCTCAAAACCCATAATAAAAGACAAATTTCATATTATTAAAAAACAAAAGCCTTTCAATCCTGAAAGGCTTTTGCTTTAACTAATGTTTACGGTATCTACTAAGAATTATCCGCTAGCTAAATGTAAAACTTTTGTATTGCGTTACCCAACAAGATATATTTTATGAACGAATTATGATAATTACATTAAAACGAAATTAGAATTGGGGTTATTGGTTAATTAGTTCATTTGTCATAGGTTCATTAGTTAGCATGATGTAAAAACCATTCCGTGTTAATCCGTGGCTAAAAGTTTATTAAAGTATAATCATAAAGCACTTTGTAATGGGCTTGTTGTTCTTATCTTTGTGAGCAATTTTGGCGTTGCCATTATTTGGTTGGGTAAGACAGTCTGTAAGAAAAACTGTTAACCTTCCTTTAATGTCAATCTTAGCATTAAACTACTTAAAAAACAACACATTATAATGTCAGACGAGAAAATAATCTTTTCAATGGCAGGTGTAAACAAAATTTACCCTCCACAAAAACAGGTTTTAAAAAATATTTACCTTTCTTTCTTTTACGGTGCCAAAATCGGCGTTATTGGTTTAAACGGCTCTGGTAAGTCATCTCTTTTAAAAATCATTGCCGGTTTAGATAAATCTTACCAGGGCGAAGTGGTTTTCTCACCAGGTTATTCAGTGGGTTATTTAGCGCAGGAGCCGATCTTGGATCCTGAAAAAACCGTGCGCGAGGTGGTTGAAGAAGGCGTTGCCGAAGTAACTGCTATTTTAAAAGAGTATGAAGAAGTAAACGAAGCTTTCGGCCTAGAGGAAAATTACTCTGATCCTGACGCCATGGATAAACTGATGGCCAGACAAGGCGAGCTTCAGGATAAAATTGATGCATTAGGTGCCTGGGAAATTGATTCGAAATTAGAAAGAGCTATGGACGCCTTACGTTGTCCTGATCCTGAGACTAAAATCGGTGTATTATCAGGTGGTGAGCGTCGTCGTGTGGCCATGTGCCGTTTATTGCTTCAACATCCTGATGTATTATTATTGGATGAGCCTACCAACCACTTGGATGCAGAAAGTATCGATTGGTTAGAACAATTCTTACAAAATTACGAAGGAACCGTTATTGCAGTTACCCATGATAGGTACTTCTTAGATAATGTTGCCGGATGGATTTTAGAGTTAGACCGTGGTGAGGGTATTCCATGGAAAGGAAATTACAGCAGCTGGTTAGATCAAAAAGCAAAACGTTTATCACAGGAAGAGAAAACAGAAAGCAAACGCCAGAAAACATTAGAACGTGAGTTAGAATGGGTACGCATGGCACCAAAAGCACGTCATGCAAAATCTAAGGCACGTTTAGCCAACTACGATAAGTTAGCTTCGGAAGATGGCAGAGAAAGAGAAGATAAATTGGAACTTTTCATCCCTGCCGGACCTCGTTTGGGTAATGTGGTAATTGAAGCAACGAACGTTACCAAAGCTTATGGAGATAAGGTATTGTTCGATAATTTAAACTTCTCTCTTCCTCCGGCTGGTATTGTGGGTATTATTGGTCCCAATGGAGCAGGTAAAACTACTTTATTCCGTTTAATTACTGGTCAGGAAGAAGCAGATGCTGGTACATTCCGTGTAGGCGAAACCGTTGAGTTGGGTTATGTAGATCAGATGCATAACGATTTAGATGCCGATAAAACCGTTTACGAAAACATTACCGATGGATTGGACAATATCCAACTGGGTACTAAAGCCGTTAACGGACGTGCCTATGTTTCAAAGTTCAACTTTAATGGTGGCGATCAACAGAAAAAAGTGGGCATCCTATCAGGAGGTGAGCGTAACCGTGTACACTTGGCGATTACCTTGAAAAAGGGAGCCAATGTATTGCTACTGGATGAGCCAACCAACGATATCGACGTAAACACTTTACGTGCCCTGGAAGAAGCCTTAGAAAACTTTGGTGGTTGTGCCGTAGTAATCAGTCACGATAGGTGGTTCTTAGATAGGATTTGTACACACATCCTGGCTTTCGAAGGTAATTCTGAAGTTTATTTCTTCGAAGGGAACTATTCAGATTATGAAGAAAACCGCAAGAAACGTTTGGGTGATGTTACCCCAAAACGCATCAGATATAAAAAATTAAATTAATACAAAGTCCCGATGAGAATCGGGACTTTTTTTGTTTTGAGAAGTGCAATTTGAAATGTCATAATGTTATTCTTTAAACCTGTCACGTTGAGCCTATCGAAACGCTTACAATAAATCGATGTAGATCCTTCGACAGGCTCAGGATGACAAATTTTTCTTGCAACTTATAAAAAGATAAACCTCCTTTCGAGCGGAGTCGAAGTCCAATTTAATCTGCGTTTTTATCTTTTAAAATCTGCGGGAAAACTATCGCCCGTTTTTATTTCCGGCAGATTCCGCAAAAAAGGATTGTATATCGGATCAAGAAATCTTTAAACCTTTTCAGTAACACAGTTCAAAGATCTCTCCTCCGAAGGAGTTCCTTTGGAACACTCCGCGTTGCTCCGGTCGAGATGACGATTTTTCGGTTGGAGCCTGCAGTGGTAGCGTGATCGAATGGCCATTATCGATTTAATACCAGTTTTTTAAGGCTCTTTTGACGCTGCATCTGTTACTTCTTCCATTATTTTATAACCTGCAAGGTTAGGGTGAACACCGTCAACCGTCAGTTCCGCACGCTGCCCTTTTCGTTCATCTACCAACGGTGTCCAATAATCTAAAATGGTATAATTTCTTTCTCTGGCGTAGGCCACAATCTTTTCATTTAAGTTCACAATGGAATCGGCAGCTTTAATGCCCTTATTCCATGGATATTCGTAAACAGGCAGGTATTTACAGAGTATCACTTTAATGTGATGCTGCCTCGCCAGTTCTGCCATCGATTTAATGTTATCCATAATTTTATCGTTGGTAACATGACCTGTATTGCCGGCTATATCATTGCTCCCCGCCAAAATGATCACTACCTTTGGTTTAAGGTTAATTACATCCTGCCGGAAACGGATGAGCAATTGTGGCGAAATCTGTCCACTTATCCCCCTATCCAGATAAGGTTTATCCTTAAAATATTCAGGATCTTTTTGCTTCCAGAATTCGAATATCGAACTCCCTAAAAAAACAACTCTTTTTTCTTTTCTGGTTGGTGGCGGTAAAAGTTCATTTTCTTTCTGGTATTTGCTCAACGCAGCCCAGTCATCAGCAAAATTCTCTTTTTTAGGTTTATTATTTAACGAATCTGTCTTCAGCTGTGCAAATGAACTGCTTGCAAAGACCAATAAAAAAAGGATTAGGATTTTACTTTTCATAGGATATTCGATTTGAAACAAAACGCTAAACTAATTAATTCCCGATTAATTAAATTCTACTCCGCTTAAATTTACATTCGTTCTGTTTCTTTTATTGCCAAACTGACTCAGGTTATAACCCAGTGTTGCCTGCACAAAACGGCTGATAAAGCGCGTCCTGTTTTCGGATATGGAATTGTTGCTAATACTGGTGCTAAAAAGTGAGCCTTGATTAAACAGATCGTTCGCCTGGATAGAAAAAAGGAGTTTATTATCCTTTAAGAAAGAAGTATTTAATCCCATATTCACTAACAATGGGTTGCCAGCATATAGGTTATAGCCAAAATTTAAACTTTTAGAGGCCGATGCATTTACCCTAAACCGTTTATTTGGAATCCAACTGGCACTGCCATTTAAAGCCAGAACCTGGATATTCTTAATGTTCTGGTTCATTACAGAATAAGTGTTTGAACTAAAACTATACGATACACTGCTATTGAAGGAATATTTTTTTTCATTCAGGTTAAACCTAAAAGCATTCGAAACGTTAATTCCACCGCTCCGGTTTAATACATTCTCGGTATAAAAAACATTGCGGCTATAGGCAACATTTCCATTAATGGAGAGCGATAGCTTGTTGGTTAACAACCTTTTATTGAAGGAATAATTACCACCTATGTTATAAATACCATTTACATTCTCATAGGTGGTTTGTTGTTTCAAGCTATTCAGCGTGTCACGAAGAAAAACCGTATTGCTTACTACACTGTTAAAAGCAAAGGTTCCTGATAAACCTGCCATAATACTCAATCCCGATTTGAGGTCAAATTGATTATAACTAAAATCGGCAGTGTGACTCGAAGTTGCTTTCAGATCTGGATTACCGATAATCAGATTCTGTACATCGTTATTGTTTCTAACGGGTTGTAGTTTATTGAAATCTGGCGAACTGGTGTAACCATTATAGCCAAAACTTAAATTCCCATTGTCTTTAATCTGATAACTTAAATTGGCCGATGGCGAAAAGTTTAACTGATAGTTTTTTAGCTCCTGCCCTGTATTCTGGTATTTACCAATAATGATACTGGGCGAAAAATTGAGTCCTAAATTATAACTGATCCGCTTTGCGTTGGTATTAAAACCGATACCAAAATTCTGATTGATAAAATTAGATACATAATCCTGTCCCAGCGAATCGACAACAAAACTGTTTCCCAGCGGATTGGTAACCGTTGTAGTTTGCAAATTGCGGCTCCTGCTAACTGAAAAACGGTAAGACAGGTTAATAAAACTGTATCCTGTACTGTCGTTTGGCTTTTTTAATGAATTGGAAAACTGGAAATTGCCCCCAAAATTGGAGTTCGAAGTATTATTGTCAACCAATCTGTTCAGTAAAGAATCTTTAACCAGTACGTTGGTGGTTTCGTTGTAGTACCTGATAATATCATTAATTGTACTGTTTGAGTTTCCTTCGCTTGTGCCAAAATTAAATCCCATTGATAACGACCGCTTATTATTAGCCAACCGCCTAGACCAATTGATACTTCCATTAACATTAGGATTACTGTTCCGTGAGCCTGAATTAGACAGTAGATCCTGTTTGATAAACCCTGTTTTATTTGAAGTAGAAAACGCATCGTTACGGGTATTGGCCAAAGCCCCAGTCAGGGAAATATTAAAATAATTCTTTTTCGTGGCTCCGTTTAAGCCAAGATTGATGTTATTGTTTAGCGATTTGGAATTATTGGCACTTTCTCTTAAATCGAATATTGTTCCCTGCGGGTTAAACGTTTCGAGGTAATTACTCTGAATAGATTTATTAATTCCATTACTAAAATGATAGCCGCCATTAAAGCTAAATTCCTTCGAAATTTTGTCTCTGATATTACCATTTAAACCTCCATTGTTCATTTTGGTAAACTCATTATTCGTGATACCATAACGGCTTCCAAAACCAATTTGCTTCGTTTTTTTCCAGATACTACCATTACCGCCTAAATTATGTGCATTATTGGTCGCAGAACTCATATTCACGCCGCCAAAAACACCTTTGTCCATGCCAGGCTTAGTAACCAGGTTCAACATTTTTTGTGGCGTACCCACTTTAATGCCTGTAAAATTGGCTTCATCACCATAATCCTCAATTACCTGTAGTTTAGCAATAATATCAGCAGGCAACTGCCTGATGTAATCTTCTACGTTACTGGTAAAAAAATCTTCTCCATTTACCCGCAACTTGGTCATTTTTTTGCCCATAGCGGTAACAGCACCTTTTTCGTCAACCTCAATACCTTGAAGCTGTTTTAACAGATCTTCCACTTTATCATTTTCTCTTACGGTATAGGCAGCAGCATTATACTCAATCGTATCTTTCTTGATCTTAATGGGGTCTACCTTTACTTTAACCTCCACATCTTCGAGACGGATCGTTTCCATCTTGAGCATAATGGGTTCTAAAACGGAGTTTTTTTTCGAAGATTCGATTTCGTAGATAGAAGCAAACGGCTTGTAGCCCAATGCCGTAATGGTAAGGTAGAATTTATTTCGGGTTACTTTTGCGAATGCGAAGTTTCCCTTCACATCTGAATTTGAGCGGAGCGTATCTTTATCGGTAATCAATCGGATGCTTACGCCCTCAATAGGTTTCTTCAAAGAATCGATTACACTACCACTTATTTTAAACTGAGACTGAGCGAGAGCGTTAAAGGAAAGTGTGATCAGTATAAAAAATATTAAAAAGCATAAATTATTGCTTTTTTTCATCCCTCGGACCTCTTTTGTAAATCACAAGACCATTTAAAAAATTACGCAGAATCTGATCGCCACAAGGTTTAAAATTCTCATGGTCTTCATTTCTGAAAATATCGCCCAGTTCTGCCTTGGTTACCTTAAATCCAACCAGGTCGCAAATGGTTATAATATCCTCTGTTTTTAATGATAGGGCTACTCTTAGTTTTTTTAATATATCGTTGTTGCTCATTTTAATTGTTGAATTGTAGAAGGATTGGATTAGTGAATGTTGTAAGTTGCATTGTTTGAAAGTTAAAATATTGTAAAACGTTCAGACTTCGGACTCCAGACTGCTGACTTCGGACTTATCGAACTAACTCGCTACTTCTAATTTAAGTTTTTTTCCTTTAATTTTTTCGCCGCTTAATGCTTTCAATAATTTATCTACTTTGCTTCTTTTAACCGCCACATAACTGGTGGTATCTTTAACTTCGATCAGGCCAAGATCTTCTTTTGTTAAATTACCTTTCTGCAAAAATAAACCTACAATATCAATTTTGTTAATTTTATCCTTCTTGCCATGTGCAATGTATAAAGTAACCCAATCGCTGGCTTCTGGTAATTTATACTTTTCGGATAAAACTTCCTCCTCAATATCTTCCGGTAAATACTTATAGTGTTCTTCTGAAGTTAAAATGGCATAGGCCGTTCCTTTTGCATGCATCCTTGCCGTTCTGCCATTGCGATGGATATAGGCATCTTCGGTGTAAGGTAATTGATAATGTACAATATGTTCCACCTCAGGAATATCCAGACCACGGGCAGCCAGATCTGTTGTGATTAAAATCCGATGGCTACCATTTCTAAATTTAAGTAATGCCTTTTCACGATCGAACTGTTCCATCCCACCATGAAAAACATCATGACCCAGACCATTTTCGAAAAGTAAATCACTTATCCGATCTACCGTTTCCCTGTGGTTACAGAAAACCAATGTATTTTTACTACCTATTTTACTCAGTAATCTGAAAAGGTAATCTAACTTATCGGCAGCGGGTGCTGTTATTTTTCTGAGCTTTAGATCTGGTTTTGCTTCGATATTTTTTGAAAAATCGACTTCAACCGGCACATTTAACTTTACAAAAGCCGGAACTTCTTCCATTTTGGTAGCAGAAGTAAGTATACGCTGTTTTAACGAAAGCAGTGAGCCAATGATGTACGACATGTCTTGCTCAAAGCCAAACTCCAGTGCTTTATCAAATTCATCTAAAACTAAGGTTTCGATAAAAGATTCGTCAAAGTTTTGATGCTCTAAATGGTAAGCTATTCTACCAGGCGTTCCGATCAGGACGGCAGGTGGATGTGCAAGATTATTCTTTTCTATCCGTACAGCATGACCACCGTAACAGCAGTTTACTTTAAATGAAGTACCCATTTGTTTAAAAACCTGCTCTATCTGTAAGGCAAGCTCTCTTGAAGGAACCAAAACCAAGGCCTGTACTCCTTTTACTCCTGTTTTTAGGTTGGAAAGTAATGGCAATAAAAAGGCCAGCGTTTTCCCTGAACCCGTTGGCGCAATCAATATTACATCTTTACCAGTCTTGGCTGCTTTTACAGAAGACTCCTGCATCTCATTAAGTGCAGTAATATTTAATTTTTTTAAGGCATTTTCTATCATTCCGCCATAAAGGTAATCATTTCTCTTTACGCCCAGAACTACAGCCTTAGTTACGGCTTGAAAAATCTTTCCCTAAGTTTCCGCAGCGTAGAAAAGCTTAATCCTTTCTCGAGCAACATTAACATGTTACCACGTTTAGACATTGATGATAACACTTTTTCGTTAACGGCATCAACCGAAGATAAGATCTTGTCAGCCAGCTCATCTGCAAATTTATTCGCCCTGCTATTTTGTAATAACTGAAGTTCTTGAATTAATTCTGCTCTCATAATTAAGAATTTTTAATGAATGTACAAATATTAACGGACCGAATAATAATTTGTTTCAACAAATAATAAGTTCATCTAAACTATTATCACTAACTTGTTGATAACTAACTTTTTGTTAGCAAATAAACAACCTAACCTTAACACATATTTAATTTTTAGCACTTATTTTTATAAAAACCCGATTACCATTCGTCCCAAAGGGATTCCTTTGGAATTAACCTCAAAAAATACAAATGTATGACGTGGAAAAAATTTAGTGGTGAAATTATTCAATCTTCAATCCTCGAAGAAGTAGAAAACGCGATTATCAGAGAAAGCCAAAACGGCTTTAAGCTTAAAGTTTGCATCGGTACCGATTCGCAGGTAAAAGGCGCAGTAACCGATTTTGCAACCGTAATTGTGCTGTTAAGAGAACATCATGGCGGTTTTATGTACATCCATCAGGAAAAAAGCACACAACAGGTAAGCATTAAAGAAAGAATGTTAATGGAAGTGCAAAAATCAATCGAAACTGCTTATTCTATTTGTGATTTACTTGATATTTATGACGTGGCTTTAGAAGTACATGCCGATATCAACACCAGTCCATCGTTTAAATCGAACAAAGCACTTAACGATGCTATGGGATATATTTTAAGTATGGGCTTTATTTTTAAGGCTAAACCGGAAGCATTTGCCAGTTCTACCTGTGCAGATAAAATGGTGCATTAAGTAAGTTGGAAAGCTTGAGGTCAGAGGTCCGAAGTCGGGTACCGTCATTTCGAGTGCAGCCGGGAAATCCGTAAGTCATGTTGATGATCAATATTCCTAATGGATCCCTCCATTGTGTTTCATTCGGGATGACAGAATTCGTTGCGCCCCAACCCTATGATCTCTTTGTGAACTTTGTGGTAAAAAAGATGTAAAATGCATTAGCACACCCAACTCTGCGATCTCTGCGCCTTCGTTCTACGAACTTTGCGGTTAAACCTAAATATCTCCAACAAAACCCCATCTTTGTTGTTGTGCTTTAAAACAAAAACTTGAAAACGTATAGATTAGAATTTACCCAAAAACTCCCTGTTGATCTGGATACCGCCTGGGACTTTTTTTCTTCGCCAATGAACCTGGCCGAAATCACCCCGAAGAATATGACCTTTGATGTAACCTCACCAAACATCGTCAATACTAAAATGTACCCTGGCCTGATTATCACCTATAAGGTTGCCCCGTTATTTGGCATTAAGTTAAACTGGGTAACAGAGATAACACACGTTAAGGATAAGGAATATTTTATCGATGAGCAACGGTTTGGTCCATTTGCTTTCTGGCACCACCAGCACCATTTCGAAAAAATAGATGGCGGTGTATTAATGCACGATACCCTACACTATAGCATTGGCTGGGGACCAATCGGTGTTATTGTAAATGCCATGGTAGTGAACAACAAAATCAACGAAATTTTTAAGTTCCGCTATCAAAAAGTTGAAGAACTATTTTCCAAGCACTAATTACCACTTTTTCGTTGAAATGGTTTCAGCCTTCTTTTTGGCTTTTTCAACCCTATTGGTTGCTAAATATTTCTTAAAATCATCGCCAAATTTTTCTATTTTGTTATAAGCGCTGTTTAAAATGTCTTTCCAGGCGCCTGCACTCAATTTGCCAGGTGTACGCTCTAAAGGCACGCCAATTTTTGTAGTCGCTACAAAATTCCCATAACGATCTCTTTGATATGGAATAAACAACAAATCAGTTAACCAAAACCTATATTTGCCATTACGCGCCTCAAAAACGAAATTATAACTTACTTCTCCACTTGGATGGCCAGCTACCAAAATTGTTTTATCAATTACCAAAGTTCCCTTAGCCAAAACAGAAGAATCGGTAGCACTTTCTTGCCTCATCGATTTTTTATAAGCCACATTAACAAAAGATTTAGCCCTTTGCAACAAAGTATCTTTGCTTATCATTTGCGAATCTACCACCTGATAATAAATGAATTTACCATTATCATCTTTCGAAAACTGTTTTTGCTGCGCAGATAATTTAATTGAAAAAAGAACAAGAATAATAAAAAGAAGATGTTTCATTTGAAATTGGTTAACAGGCAAATCTAATGATTTAAAGGTACGAAAAAGCCGTCCCTATTTACATCGGGACGGCTTAATATTAGTATTTATTTCCTTAAAAAGCGTAAACGGCAGCTAAAGAGAACTGGCCACCATTAGGTGCCGCAGCGCCACCTTCTTTAAAGAAAGGTTTATCACTGTTATGGTCTAATCTTACTTCTGGGATAAATGTTAAACCACCAGATTTAATATTTGCGGTAAGTGTTACTGCAGTAAAAGCAGTAGCCGGAACTGCACCCGCGGCTTTAAACTTAAAGTACTCACCTCTTAAACCTAAAGTTACTGCATCCAATACAGCAAATTGAGGGTATAACGCTGCACCTGCGTAACTTCCCGGTACCGAACTATCTTTAATATCGTAATTAGCTGCATTTAAACCCAATTTAAACTTCTCTGTAATTTGATATGAAGTGGTTAAATCGATAATCGTTCCGTACCCGCCAAAACCAGCACCAGATAAAGCATTGATGTAAGCAGTCCAGCCTTCAACAGGCGCAACCATTAATTGGCCACCGATAGCCGAAACACCTCTCGAAGCTGAGTAAACGTTCCAATCGTTAAATAAACCAGCCATTAAACTTACTTTATCGCTGAATTTATAAGTGGCTTTAATTCCTGCATTTTGGAAGGGACCATTGGTAAACAGGTATGAAGTAGAATAGTTAAAGTTTCCAACCGGTGAGATTACTTCATACCCAATGAATGTACCCATGTAACCTGCTGTCATACTAAACTGATCGGTAAAATCGTAGTTAACATATAAGTTTTGAATATTAAAGGACGAACCTCCGGCTGCCGCATCAGGAATAGATTGCGATTGTCCTCTTGGGCCAAAAGAAAGCTCGCCAACAAATGAAGCTTTACCTGTTTTTTTCTTCAGTGCAATATCAATCATACCCAATGATACCGAGTTGTGATCAGTTACAAATGATGTTTTTCCATTTAATGGATTTTTAGCAAAATCATATTTAAAGTACGTATCTACCGACCCTGAAATTTCAAGTGGTGATGTAGCTGTCTCTTGAGCCAGGGCACACGTAGTGCTGGCCATTGCAAAAATAGCGGTTAAAAGTTTCTTCATGTTTGAGCTTATTTGGGTTTAGATATTATAAAATTCTTTAAGAAATTGGTTCTGTTAATGGACTGTTTCTTTCGATATAGATCGCTCTTTCTTCAACTAGCAAGGTACCTTGAGAGTATTTCTCGTCATGTTGAGATGCATCAAGACCCATTTCTTCTTCTTCATCTGATACTCTGATTGGGTTAATAAGATTTACCAGTTTGAAAATTACGAATGATACAACGAAACTGAATATGATTACAATTACAGCACCTTTTAATTGGGTTACAAAGAACGCCGGGTTTCCATAAAACAAACCATCAGCACCAGCAGCATTTACTGTTTTAGTAGCAAAAACACCTGTTAATAACATACCAACGATACCACCTACACCGTGACAAGGGAAAACATCTAATGTATCATCTAAACTGGTTTTTTGTTTCCAAGAAACTACAAGGTTTGAGATAACTGCGGCAATAGCACCAATAAATATACTTGATGAGATACTTACAAAACCTGCACCTGGTGTAATGGCTACCAAACCAACTACTGCACCGATACAAAAACCTAAAACTGAAGGTTTTTTACCTCTTGCAACATCAAAGAACATCCACGATAAACCTGCAGCACCTGCAGCGGTATTTGTAGTTAAAAATGCAGAAACAGCTAAACTACCTGCACTTAATGCAGAACCTGCATTAAAACCGAACCAACCGAACCATAATAAACCAGTACCAATTAATACGTAAGGGATATTTGCAGGCGGAACTTCTTTATGCTCTAAGTGAGACTTTCTACGTTTTAAAACCAATGCGCCAGCCAATGCAGCCATACCAGCAGAAATGTGAACTACGGTACCTCCGGCAAAATCCAATACACCCATTTTAAACAAGAAGCCTTGTGGGTGCCATGTCCAGTGGGCTAACGGAGAATAAACGAATATTGCGAATAAAACAATAAATAAGATGTATGAGGTAAAACGGATACGTTCTGCTACGGCACCCACCACTAAACCTGGGGTAATAATGGCGAACATTAATTGAAACACAGCAAATAAAGATAGCGGAATGGTTAAGTCTGCTCCTCCCTGAAGATGTGGTGCCCCAGAATTTACACCTTTAAAGAACAAAAACGTTGACGGATTTCCAATAAAGCCACCAATAGTATCTCCGAAAGCTAAACTAAAACCTACTACTGTCCATAAAACTGTAATTACTCCTGCCGCTACCACACTTTTAATCATAGTAGATAATACATTTTTACGATGAACCATTCCACCATAAAAGAATGCAAGGCCTGGAGTCATTAAAAATACAAGCGCAGAAGCGATTAATATGAATGCAATATCAGGCCCACTATACTTGCCTTCGTCAAAATTAGGAAGAAGTGGAATAAATAGAGCGAAAATTGCGACAATCATCAATATCGCAAAAGGCGCGTACTGTTTAAAGGAGAATTTACTCATAGTTTTTAGTTTAATTTGTTTGTATTGTTTAAATAATTGAAATATGCATGATTTATTTTTCTAAAAATACGACATATTGCAGTTTTTACACCATTAAATTGAAATATTTTAATAAAAACGAGTGATTTTTATAAAACAACACAAAAATTAACCTTAAAAATAAAAATACCAAAAAATACAGGGTATTTTAATACAAGTTTTTAATAAAAACAAAATCACATATTAGCCATCATTTATATGATTTTACCTAAATTTTATAAAAAATCGACTTAAAAAATCATAAATAACAGAAAAACCCATGAAATTTCATGGGTTTTCAAAAAAATCGTTAAAAAATTTGACTTTTTACGTAAAATAAGCAGATCCTTGAATCACTCCTCTCTTTTCGATTTCTTTATCCATATAGGTTTGAATTGCTGATTTGTTAAGTCCCCAGTTAGGTGCAATCAACAAATCCCAATCCGAAATACCAAAAAGCCGCTGAATAACAATATCCGGACGTAGTAAAGGGATTAATTCACAAAGTAAGTCGGTATATTCTTCTAGAGAAAACAATTTAAAGGGTTCCTTTTTATACTTAGCACCCATTATAGATCCTTCAACAACATGAAGGTGATGGAACTTTACAAACTTGATTTGCGGGAAACGGTTAATTTCATGAATGTAACCATGCATCTGCTCGCGGGTTTCCCATGGGAAGCCAAAAATGGTATGCACGCACAGATCGAGCTTACTATCTTTTAAAAGTTCTACCGCAGCAACAAATTCGCCATGGCTGCAGCCCCTGTTGATCTGATTGAGGGTTTCATCATAAATCGATTCCATGCCCATCTCCAAATCTACATCGAAGCGGTCGGTATAACTTTCTAATAAAGCTACCTTTTCTGCATCGATACAATCAGGACGTGTACCTACAGCAAAACCAACAATATCTTCGGTATTAATCGATAGTGCTTCATCATACATCATCTTTAAATAATGTACTGGTGCATAGGTATTGGTATTAGGCTGAAAATAAACAATATACTTATCAGCTTTATAAGAAGTTTTAGCCCTTAGCATGCCTTCGGCAAGTTGATCTTTAATATTTGGATTTTTACGCGAAGGCTCTGGCGTAAAAGAATCTACGTTACAATACGTACAACCACCGTAACCTTTGCTCCCATCGCGGTTGGGGCAGGTAAAACCACCATCTACAATTACTTTAAATACACGCTGCCCTTTATACTTTTCGCGCAAATGTGTGCCGTAATTTTTATAACCCTTTATCCCTGAATCTACTAGTGTTCCCATTATTTGCAAAAATACGCTTTTTGTTCGAGACGAGTGATTAGGGAGGTGAGATTTGAGATATTAGGCAAGAGATGTGAGATTTGGCGTACAATTAGGGTTTAGGGTTTAGGGCTTAGGGTTTAGGGTTTAGGGTTTAGGGTTTAGGGTTTAGGGGAAACACACTGCTGCTCATCAAAGTTTAAAAATTCAGTTTTTTTTTTAGAAAAGCAAAACCTGTGGTTCTTCGCAGTGCCAGTCCCGCCACATGCTCATACGCCTGCAGGCCTTAGGCGCAGGGCCGGTATCCGCCATGCCGGGTTTAGAAAACGGAGTTTAAGCACAGGTTTAACTTACCTAAACCCGGTAGCAGCGAACACGATCCCGATTTTTTCTATCGGGAGAAGTAAAGCGGATAACGGGACTTTCGGAACCGATTGAAACAGAACCCTGCTTTTCGAAATGTAAAAATGGGATTTGGAGCGGTAAGATTTAGCATATATATAAGGTAGAGGGTTTAGGGTTTAGGGTTTAGGGTTTAGGGTTTAGGGTTTAGGGGAAACACACTGTTGCTCATCAGGATTTAAAAATTTAGTTTTTTTTTCAGAAAAGCAAAGCCTGTGGTTCTTCGCAACGTTAGCCCCGCCACATGCTCATACGCCTGCAGGCCTTAGGCGCAGGGCCGGTATCCGCCATGTCGGGTTTAGAAAACTGAGTTTACTACACAGGTTTAACTTACCTAAACCCGGTAGCAGCGAAGACGATCCCGATTTTTTCTATCGGGAGAAGTAAAGCAGATAACGGGACTTTCGGAACCGATTGAAACAGAACCCTGCTTTTCAAGAAGCAAAAACCTCGCAGTTTTTAAAATCTGCGAGGTTCCGTTGTTAATTCACTTCTCTAACCGTCATCCTGAACTTGTTTCAGGATATATTCTGCCATTAAGATGCTGAAATAAATTCAGCAGGACGATCTCGGAGACACCTAAATTCGCCTAATCTTGCTGCTCTTTTTTATTAATAAAAAAGTAAACTGGCACCCCCAGCAAAACAATCACAAGCCCCGGCCAGGTATACTGCTGTTTATAAATAAGCAGCAAAATACAAAATGCCGCTCCTATCAATAAGTAAATAATTGGTGTAACTGGATATAACCACGTTTTGTAGGGCCTTTCAAGACCTGGTTGTTTTATTCTTAAATAAATAACGCCAAAAACAGTAATCATATAAAATAGCACAATAACAAATGATATCATATCTAAAAGATTACCATATTGTCCGCTTAAACATAGAGCAGATGCCCAAATGCCCTGCATCCAAAGTGATCTTTCAGGAACTCCATTTTTATTGTTTTTTAATGCCGCTTTAAAAAACATTCCATCTTTTGCCATGGTTTGAAAAACCCGCGCACCTGCCAATACGATTCCATTAACGCAACCGAAAGTAGAAATCATTACCAACAATGCAATTACAATTGTGCCGATTCCACTGCCGAAAATCTGTTCTGAGGCTGCAACAGCAACTCGATCATTGAGGGCAAACGCAATACTTTCTCTGTTTAGGGTATTGAGATAGATAAAATTGACCAATAAATAAAGGATCATCACTGCTGAAGTACCTAAAACCATAGAACGTACAACATTTTTTTTAGGGTTTTCGATTTCTCCTGAAACAAAAGTTACATTCTCCCAGGCCACACTCGAAAATACCGAACCAACCATGGCCGCTGCAATTCCCCCCATTATTGCCATTCCGGAAATGGATTCCCATCCCGATTTCAAGAAATTGCCGCTCAGATCTGTTTTAAGATTATTGAAAGCATCCCAGCCAAAGCTCATATTTCCGGCCCAGAAACTGTTTTTCACCAAAAGAAAGCCTAAGATAATTAAGCCGATTAAAGCGACGATTTTAGAACCAGTAAAAATGTTCTGCAAAATTTTACCGCCTTCAACACCTTTTGTATTAATATAGGTTAAAAGCAGAATCACACCGATGGCTAAAATCTGTATCCAGGTAATTTTATAACCGCCACTTTGAAAAATTGGAGCAGCATCGTTTAAAGCTGGTATTAGATAGGCCGTAAATTTACCAAAAGCAACAGCAACAGCCGCAATAGTGCCGGTTTGAATTACGGTAAACAAGCCCCAACCGTAAAGAAATCCCATCATTTTACCGAAAATTTCTTTCAGGTAAGTGTATTGCCCACCGGCTTTGGGAAACATAGAAGAAAGTTCTCCATAAGAAATTGCGGCGGCAACTGTCATCACCCCAGTGATCACCCAAACTACAATCAGCCAATAACCGGAACCTAAATTCCGCATGATGTCGGCACTAACAATAAAGATACCGCTTCCGATCATCGAACCCATTACCAGCATGGTGGCATCAAAAAGGCTTAATTTTCTTTTAGAAGGTCCATCTTCTTTTTCAATATTCATTTTTAGTTTGGTTTAGTTTGTGGCTAATTTATTTAAAAAAAAGAAAATAGGAGTACTTCGCTTGTATTATTTTAATTGAGCGAAATTTTATTCTACTTGACAATGAAAAATTTAATTACAAGAAAAATATTTTATTATCTTGCTACTTATAAGTCCGAAGTCTGGAGTCCGAAGTCCACAGTAGATTAACGGATAAGTTTGGAGTTTAGAGCGGGTGCCTGGGCCGATAAAACAACTTAAACAATTAACCGATTTAAACAGTTAACCAATTACACAACATCATAAACAACTAACCAAATATAAAACCAATTATTAACTATGGATTTTTTACAAAACAATTTAATTTACTGTATTCCGGCGCTGGGCCTTGTCGGGATTATAGTTATGATGATTAAAAGCGCCTGGGTGAACAAGCAAGATGCAGGTGATAAAAACATGCAGGAACTTGCAGGCTATATCGCCGATGGTGCAATGGCCTTTTTAAAAGCCGAATGGAGGGTATTGAGCATTTTCGCTGTTTTTACAGCCGCGCTCCTAGCCTACTCTGGTACAATTACCGAAATTAAAGGGGTACCTATGCATTCGAGCTGGATTATCTCTATTTCTTTTATTATAGGAGCGGTATTTTCTGCAACTGCGGGATATATCGGAATGAAATCGGCCACAAAAGCGAATGTTAGAACCACACAGGCTGCCAGAACAAGTTTAAAACAAGCATTAAAAGTTTCTTTTACTGGCGGTACCGTAATGGGCTTAGGCGTAGCTGGTCTTGCTGTTTTAGGTTTAGGCGGTTTATTTATTGTCTTTTTACAGATATTTCATGTAACCAGTGCCAATAGTGTAGAAATGAGAACGGCTATTGAGGTTTTAACCGGATTTTCGTTGGGTGCCGAATCTATCGCCTTATTTGCTCGTGTGGGTGGTGGTATATATACTAAGGCTGCCGATGTTGGTGCCGATTTAGTGGGTAAAGTAGAAGCTGGAATTCCGGAAGATGATGTGCGTAACCCTGCAACCATTGCCGATAACGTAGGCGATAATGTAGGCGATGTTGCAGGCATGGGTGCCGATTTATTCGGTTCTTATGTAGCAACCATATTGGCTACCATGGTTTTAGGTCAGGAAATTAATGTAAAGGATAATTTTGGCGGCATGTCTCCTATCCTTTTGCCTATGGTAATCTGCGGATTGGGAATTTTATTCTCTATTATAGGTACCTGGTTTGTAACCATTAAAGATGATAAATCAAATGTGCAGACAGCTTTAAACCTGGGTAACTGGTCATCAATTTTGATTACCGCAGTAGCTTCGTTCTTTATCGTTAAGTGGATGCTGCCAGAAACATTAAACTTACGTGGTTATGAATTCTCTAGTATGAATGTGTTTTATGCCATTATTGTTGGTTTAGTAGTGGGTACCATTATGAGTATTGTTACTGAATATTTTACCGCAATGGGCAAAGGCCCTGTAAATTCTATTATCCAACAATCATCAACCGGACATGCCACCAATATTATTGCAGGTTTAGCTGTCGGAATGAAATCGACTGTTATTCCAATTTTGGTTTTAGCAGGCGGGATTATGTTATCGTATCACTTTGCTGGTTTATATGGTGTAGCCATCGCAGCCGCAGGTATGATGGCCACTACAGCTATGCAATTGGCCATTGATGCTTTTGGACCGATTGCGGATAATGCGGGTGGTATTGCCGAAATGAGCCAGTTACCCCCGGAAGTACGCGAACGTACCGATAATTTAGACGCTGTTGGAAATACCACTGCAGCTACCGGTAAAGGATTTGCCATTGCATCTGCAGCATTAACTTCTCTGGCATTATTTGCTGCTTTCGTTGGTATTGCAGGTATTACCGCGATAGATATTTATAAAGCCCCGGTTTTAGCCGGATTGTTTGTTGGTGGGATGATTCCTTTCATTTTCTCAGCCCTTTGCATCCAGGCGGTGGGTAAAGCGGCAATGGATATGGTTCAGGAAGTTCGTCGTCAGTTTAGGGAAATTCCTGGCATTATGGAGTACAAAGCCAAACCAGAGTACGAAAAATGTGTAGCCATTTCAACCAAAGCATCTATCCGCGAAATGATGATGCCAGGTGCTATCGCCTTAATCACGCCGATAATTATTGGTTTTACTTTTGGTCCTGAAGTTTTAGGTGGATTATTGGCCGGTGTAACCGTTACCGGTGTATTGATGGGGATTTTCCAAAGCAACGCTGGTGGTGCATGGGATAACGCCAAAAAATCTTTCGAACAAGGTGTAATGATCAATGGAGAAATGCACTACAAAAAATCAGAACCACATAAGGCTTCGGTAACCGGAGATACAGTAGGCGATCCTTTTAAAGATACCTCGGGTCCTTCAATGAACATTTTAATCAAATTAATGTCTATTGTCTCACTAGTTATTGCTCCATATATCGCAGTTAAGGCAATTGCCAGCGAACATAAGCAAGAAGTTCGAAAAGAAATCAGAATTGAGCAAAAAACCGATAGTTTAGGTAACGTAATTACAGATACTTTAACAAATACTACCGACACTTTAAGGCGTTAGTTCTAAAATCACAGATATAATACAACTGAAAGGGGGATTTTAACAGAATCCCTTTTTCTTTTTGGTAATTTTTATTTAGGTTTACCGCTTATTATCATAAAATCAACAAACATAAAAGACTAAACAACTTATGAATCTAAAAAAGCCTATTGATGTGCTTATAGCAGAATCTGCTGAAAGCGGTGAAGGCACGCTGAAACGGACACTGAGTAGTACAAGCCTTGTTGCATTGGGCATTGGAGCTATTATTGGTGCGGGCTTATTCTCTTTAACCGGTATTGCTGCAGCCGACCACGCTGGACCTGCTGTAACCTTATCATTTGTATTGGCAGCTGTAGGCTGTGCTTTTGCAGGATTATGTTATGCAGAATTTGCATCTATGATCCCTGTTGCAGGAAGTGCCTATACCTATTCTTATGCTACCATGGGTGAGTTCATGGCATGGGTTATTGGCTGGGATCTGGTTCTGGAATATGCTTTAGGGGCCGCAACCGTGGGCGTTTCATGGTCTGGATATTTCAATAAACTACTGCACGAGTTTGGCCTCGAAATGCCGCTCTACTTAACCAAATCATTTGCAGAAGTAGATGGTGGTGGAATCAATCTACCTGCTGTGGTAATTGTTTCTCTACTTTCATTGATGTTAATTCGCGGTACAAAAGAATCTGCAAGCCTTAACAATGTTTTAGTAATTGTAAAAGTAGCTGTAGTAATCATTTTCATTGCATTGGGATGGAAATTCATCAATCCGGCAAACCACACGCCTTACATTCCTGCAAACACTGGTGTTAAGGGAGAATTTGGTATTTCTGGCATTGCAGCGGGTGCAGCATTGGTATTTTTTGCATTTATCGGTTTCGATGCGGTTTCTACTGCAGCTCAGGAAGCTAAAAACCCACAAAAAGGTATGCCAATTGGTATATTGGGCTCTTTAGTAGTTTGTACGATATTATATGTTTTATTTGCGCATGTAATGACTGGCTTAGTACCTTATACTATTTTTAAAGGTGATGCCTCTCCTGCAGCTACCGCTTTTAAAGTTACAGGATACGGTTGGTTACAAATGGGTTTAATTATTGCCATTTTAGCTGGTTACACCTCGGTAATATTGGTAATGTTAATGGGCCAGTCGAGGGTATTTTATACCATGTCAAAAGATGGATTGTTACCAAAATTCTTCAGCAGTATCCACTCTAAATTCAGAACGCCTTTCAAAACTAATATCTTCTTTATGCTTTTTGTAAGCGTATTTGCAGGTTTTGTTCCTGTAACTGATTTAGGCCATATGGTTTCTATCGGTACGTTGTTCGCTTTCTCTCTAGTATGTATAGGTGTGATGTTACTGCGCAAAACTGATCCAGACAGGCCACGTCCTTTCAAAACCCCATTGGTTCCTTTTGTGCCAATTATGGGTGTAATTGTTTGCGTTTATTTGATGTCATCATTACCGATTGAAGCATGGATCAGGTTAGCCATTTGGATGGCGCTGGGTATCGCGATTTATTTCTTCTATGGCAAAGGAAATTCAGTATTAAGAAACAAAGGAAAAGTGGTTGGCGCAGTAGATCCACCAAAACCCGAATTATAACATATAAATTATAAAAAATTAAAGCCTCGACCGAAAAGTCGGGGCTTTTTTATGTTAAATAATTGTTAATAAAACTACCTTTGCAAAAAATCGATAACATGTACCGCTATTTTGCCAAATTTAAGATCACTTATTTCTTCTCAACGATTGTTTTGTTATTCATTTCCGTTGTGGGATATGCTCAGAGAACAATTAACGATGTAATGGATTCTACCACGGTTAACCATTTGCTCATTATCTCTAAGAAATATGGCTCATTATCTTTTAGCGGATACCTGCAGCCTCAATTCCAGGTTGCGCAAGCAAATGGTGCACAGGCAGAGTATCAAGGCGGAAACTTTGGCGAGTTTACCAATAACCGGTTTAGGTTAAGAAGAGGTCGTTTAAGGGCAGATTATATGATGTTAACGGATGATGGCAGTCCTTCTACCTATTTCGTACTTCAGTTTGACGGTACCGAACAAGGTGTTGCCATTCGTGATTTTTGGGGACGTTACTACGAAAATAAATGGAAAATACTGGCGGTTACTTTAGGGCTTTCAGGCCGTCCGTTTGGGAACGAACTGCAATTATCTTCTTCAGTGAGGGAAGCGCCTGAGCGTGGTAGGATGTCGCAGATCTTAATGAAAACAGAACGAGATCTGGGGGTTACGTTTACCCTAAATCCGCGCTGGAAAGATGCCCGGTTGAAAAACTTTGTATTCGATTTTGGTATTTACAACGGACAAGGCTTAGCCGGCGCTGGAGAATTTGATAATAGTAAAGATTTTATCTTCAGGTTAAGCCATAAAACCTATGCCTTTAAAAATTTTACCATTGCGGGCGGCATCAGTACGCTACAAGGGGGTTTAAACCATCGTTTGCCCGTAAGTTATAAGATGGATAGAATCGACAACGAATGGAGAATGATGAAGGATTCGTCGGCCAATACCATCAATAAGGTTGCGCCGCGGAGATATTATGGTGCCGATATTCAGCTGGCTACAAAAACCAAAAGCTGGAAATCTGAATTAAGGGCAGAAGTGGTGTCTGGCCTACAAACAGGTACCTCAACTACCTCAACCACACCTGGCTCTTACCCTGTTGATAGTAAATCGGTAGCCTTGCCTTATTATACCCGAACCTTCAATGGTGCTTACTTTACCTTTGTACAAACCTTGAATAGCACCGACAATCAGCTTATTTTAAAATACGATTGGTATGATCCAAACTCAAAGGTAAAAGGGCTTGATATTTCAAATACTCAGGGGCTTTCTCCAGCGGATGTTCGTTTTGATACTTTTGGATTTGGTTTTTTACATCATTTTAATCCACATTTTAAGGCTGTACTTTATTATGATATCATTAAAAACGAATCGACCCAAATTCAGGGTTACACCGCTGATAGAAAAGACAATGTGCTTACGTTAAGAACACAGTTCTATTTCTAATAAATAACTATACAATTGAGGAATTGATACAAATTCCGCTACCTTTGCTTAAAATTGCGCCGCTATGAAATTCGATTTTATGACGTTCAACTTAAGCCAGATCCTATCCACAACGATGGTGCTCTTCGCTATTATCGATATTTTGGGCGCCATTCCCGTTGTAATCGAATTACGTAGAAAAGCAGGTCATATCGAATCAGAAAAAGCATCTTTAGTTGCTACAGGCTTAATGATTCTCTTTTTATTTGTTGGCGAATCGTTATTAAAAGTAATCGGATTAGATGTAGAATCTTTTGCCATTGCGGGTTCTTTCGTGATCTTCTTTATTGCCATGGAAATGGTACTGGGATTAACGATTTTTAAAGAAGAAGCACCAGAAACAGTCTCCATTGTTCCGTTGGCTTTTCCTTTAATTGCCGGAGCAGGAACAATGACTACCCTACTTTCGCTAAAAACAGAATATCATACCCAGAATATTTTAGTGGGCATTATACTCAATATGTTGTTTGTATACTTTGTATTGAAAAATACCAACAGACTGGAAAAACTTTTCGGAAAATCGGGCTTGAACATCTTACGTAAAGCCTTTGGGGTAATTTTATTAGCTATAGCGATTAAATTGTTCAGAAATAATACTGGGCTTTAAGGATTGAAGGCGTAGCTTCGTTTTTAAAACGCTAGGTCGTCATTGCGAGGAGGAACGACGAAGCAATCTTAAAGCGATCGCTACCTGCTATAGTTTTAGGATTGCTTCGTGCCTCGCAATGACGATCGCGCTATTAAATGACAATCCTCCAATCAATCTGTAACAATGATTGCGTATATTCATCTAAACATAAAGCTTACATCATGAACAGCTTTGAAGAATATACCTTAATTATTGGAGCAATAGCCGTTTTAATCGAAGCGGTAAAATACTTTAAAAAGAATTTCAAATCCTGGTTTGAGCATACGTAGTATGTATTGAATCGATTTCTATTTTTTTAAATAGATCCGTCATTTCCAACTTGATTGGAAATATTAATGCATTAGGATTCCCCCCTGCGCGGGAATGACGGTTAAAAAGCTAAAAAGTACCCTGATCTTAAAATCCTAAGATCCTGTTAATCCTGGCTCTTCTTAATCAACCTCGCCACAAACATCGTATCGGCATTGTTTTCATAACCTTTTATCAATTCCATTTTTTCCAGTTCTAATGGCAACTGATCAATCATATGCTGAACGATGGCTTCGTTTTCTTCGGCAAAGGCAGAGCAGGTAATGTAAATTAAGGGCTTACCCGGCTTTAAATACTTTACAATATTTTGGACAATCCCCTTCTGGATGCTGGCAAATTGATTAATTTTCCGTTCCTCGAAAAATGTAAGCATTTCGGGTGTTCTGCCCCATGTTCCTGAACCAGTGCAGGGCGCATCCAAAATGATCCCGTCAAATTGATAGTGGTGTAAAACCTGATCGTTGTTCTGTAAAAGATCGAGTTCCTTTTTATGGTACTTTTTGATCCCGGCTAAGCGGAAACGTTCATCTAAATTTAAGAGTACACTCTCTCTCAGATCAGAAACCAACAGCTCAATCACAGGCTCCAAACTATGCAACAGCAGCGTCTTCCCACCAGATGCCGCGCAGCAATCCCACCATTTATCCCATTTGTTTGGTTTAAAATAATTGCCCGTATGCTGAGAAGATAAATCCTGAACCTGATAACTACCTTCTTTTAATATCGCTTCTAACTTGGTTCCATTGGGCAAAGCCAGCGCAGTATCAGAAATCGCTTTAACCGCAATGTTTTCATCTTCTAATTTTGCAATAATAGCTGCAGATTCTTCTCCCCCTACCCTGATAAACAGATCTGGCTGTTTAAAGAATGAGGTACAAAATGCTTCCCGGTCTAATCCATCAGATAGATTTGCGTGAAACGGATATACCTCCTGCAAATCAAAATCCGGATACCTGGTTTTAATGATGGATATTTTTTCTCCCAGCGGCAGTATAATACTTTCCTTTAATTCCGGCAGATTTTTCTCTACAATAAGGCTAAGTGTATCGTGGCATAAGAAATCGGCAATACTTAAACGTTCTTCCTGTGGAAGTGCCCATAAAGCCTTACCTAATCTAAAAAAGCTATACATATGCCGTGTGGCCCATCTCCTATCGGATGAACCCATTTGCTTATGCTGCTTAAAATAGGTTGGTAGAAAACGATGTAAGGGCAAGCTTCCATCATAATTACTCAAAATCTGTTCAAAGGCTCTTAACTGATGATCTGCTCTCATGCAATAATTAAAATGGAAGAAACAATTATAGAATTACTCAACTGGGTTTAATGCAAAGTTTTTAAACTTCAGTAACATTAAACTGGTGTTAATATAGCCTAATTTTTCATCATGGATAAATGAAAAGTTGTTATGGAGTCCTTTATATTTATCTTTTACCAGATAATCTCTATAATCCTCTCCATATGTAGTTAACAGTTTACCGAAATAATAGCCAACATCAAAACCTTTAAAGGCGTATTCTCCAGGCTCAAATCCATACCTGTAGCGATATTTTTTAATAAAGGCAACCACTGCGCTATTTTTGTAATCTATTTTATAAGACGAGCTGATAATGGTATTTAGATCTTGTAATTTATCGGTAGGATAATTCTGTTTTACCCAATTAGGATGACCAAATAGATTAATGCTATAACCACCAGTGGGTAGATGCTTTAATTTATACAGTTTTTCTACTGTTGGCAGTACAAAAGCCCTATCGGATGAGGTAAGCACCACGGCATATTCTTTGCCTTTGATCATTTTTGTTTCAAAAGCATAGGCTGAAGCATACTCTTGTACCACAAACTTGGTACTGGTTTGAAAATAGTTCCTTATTGGTGCTGCAAATTGTTCGTCTTCTGTTTTCTTAGGATTAATCAGTACCACTATGGTATTGGCAGGATTATAATTTTTAGCAATGTATGTGGCTATCTTTTTTCCATGTAAACCAATATTATTCACAATGGACACCAGATTTGGATTATTAAATTCTGCAGGTTCGGAAGCGGCCAAAGGAGATACAATGATTGCATTGTTTTCTTTGGCGTAATTGGAGATAAACTTTAATCCATCAGGAAAAACAGGGCCAATAATTAAATTGCTGTGTTTAAAACGCTCATTTTTGTACAAAACCGATATATGTGCATTATCATCCTGTGTATCGAAAACATCGAGCTTAAAATTTAAACCCTGCGCCGCTGCAGAGTCCAATCCCAATTTAAAGCCCTGATAAAAATCGATAGGCATAGCATATTTTTCGATATCGGCTTTTGTTGCTGTTTTTAAATTCAGCTCATCCAATTTAAAGGGAACAAGCAAGGAAACACTTGCCTGCGAAAACTTTTTGATAGGCTTTTTATCTGCTGGCTTTTCTTTTTCAACTGGTTTACTTGTTTCTGGTTTAGGTGTTCTCACTTTTGGCGAACAAGCACCCAAAATCAACATAAACAAAACTGGTAACCAGTAAACCTTTTTATAAATCATACCTATTGTTTTTAACAAAATATGCTAGCAAAGTTTATTCCACCTTGCTAGCATAACATTTATTTTATGCAGTTTGGACTGAAAAACCAAACTGAAAACTCATAACTGAATTATTCCCACTCGATAGTTGCAGGTGGTTTAGAGCTGATATCGTATACCACTCTATTGATCCCTTTAACTTTATTAATGATTTCGTTTGAGATTTTAGCCAATACCGGATAAGGTAAATGACACCAATCTGCGGTCATCCCATCAAGTGATTCAACTGCTCTTAATGCAATTACATTTTCGTAAGTACGCTCATCGCCCATTACTCCTACAGATCTTACCGGTAAGAAGATTGCGCCTGCCTGCCATACTTTATCGTAAAGGCCTGCTTCTTTTAAATTATCGATGTAAATTTTATCCGCATCTTGTAAAATGGCCACTTTTTCTGGAGTAACTTCTCCGATAATGCGGATACCTAAGCCGGGGCCTGGAAATGGGTGACGGCCTAAAATAAACGATTCTAATCCTAAAGTGGTGCCTACTCTTCTTACTTCATCTTTAAACAAAGTTTTAAGTGGCTCTACTACCTTAAGTTTCATAAAATCTGGCAAACCACCTACATTATGATGCGATTTTATAGTAGCCGACGGCCCTTTAACCGAAACAGATTCAATAATATCAGGATAGATTGTACCTTGGGCCAACCACTTTACATCTTGGATCAGGTGAGATTCTTCGTCGAAAACTTCGATAAATACACGGCCAATAATTTTACGTTTTGTTTCCGGATCTTCTACTCCGGCCAACTGGCCCAAGAATTTGTCTTTAGCATCAACGCCTTTAATATTTAAGCCAAAATCTTTATACTGCTCTAAAACACTTTCATATTCGTTTTTACGCAATAAACCATTATCAACAAATATACAGTGTAGGTTTGTACCGATGGCTTTATGTAAAAGTACCGCAGCAACACTACTGTCAACACCACCTGAAAGTGCCAAAACAACTTTATCGTTACCTACAGTAGCTTTAATATCAGCAATTGTGGTTTCAACAAAAGCAGCAGAAGTCCAGTCCTGGCTGCATCCGCAAATATCAACCAAGAAGTTTTCTAAAAGAATTTTCCCATCAATACTGTGCGTTACCTCAGGGTGAAACTGGATGGCATAAGTATCTGAATCTTTAATATGATAAGCTGCCACTTTTACGCTATCAGTACTGGCAATCAGCTCAAAGTTTTCAGGAATATCAGTGATGGTATCGCCATGGCTCATCCAAACTTGCGAGTCGATGTTGATACCTTTAAATAATTTATTCTCCTGGTTTACAAAATTCAGGTTAGCACGGCCATATTCGCGTGTTGAAGATGGCTGAACTGCACCACCAGAATGTTGGGCAATATATTGTGCACCATAACAAACAGCCAATAAAGGAAATTTTAAATGGTATTTCGATAAATCGATCTGAGGTGCATCTTCCTGACGAACAGAGAATGGACTACCCGAAAAAATAACCCCTTTTACATCAGGCGTAACCTCAGGAAGATTGTTGTATGGATATATTTCACAGTAAATATTTAGTTCGCGAACCCTACGAGCGATGAGTTGTGTAAATTGCGAACCAAAATCGACGATAATGATTTTTTCTTGCATCCGCAAAGGTACCAATTAGATATGAGATTTGAAGCCGGAGATTTGAGATTTTTAGCTTAAAAAAGTCCGAAGTCGGCAGTCAGGAGTCCGAAGTCAGTTTGGAGTTGAGCGTTTGGGGTTTTGAGTCGATTAACCGATTTAAACAATTAACCGATTAATCAATACAAGACTTGCAGGTACTAATGACAAATGAACCAATGACAAATGAACCTCTACGATTCCATCAAAACCACCTCAACCCCAAATTTCCGCAAAAAGTCTACTCCTTCATCGCTAGGCAAACCTTTGTAAGCCGCATACGATTTAGAATAATAAACCAATTTAATTCCTGAAGACAGAATTAAGCGGGCGCAGGCAATACAGGGCGATAAGGTGGTATACAAAGTACAACCTTCTATTTTCGAACCGTTTTTAGAAGCATACAGGATTGCATTCTCCTCAGCATGTAGGGCTAAAGAACAACTCCCCTTACTATCACGCGCACAGCCATGCTCTGGCCATTCCTCATCGCAATTGTGCGTGCCAGCTGGTGGGCCGTTGTAGCCGATAGAAATAATACGGGTATCTTTTGTTAACACTGCACCTACATGGGCACGCACGCAGTGCGAACGGGCTGCCAAATCGGTGGCAAGGTTCATAAATATCGAATCGAAACTTGGTTTATCTGCCATTATAAAAATCAAAAAAGCCACAAAGAACTAAATCTCTGTGGCTGCAAAATTACTTTATTAAAAATTAATGTCCACCAGAAATTTTCTGATCAAAGTTTATTCCTTGTGATCTTAATATTCCAGCCACTTTCCAGGCATAGAATGCCAAGTAAGCAAAACAGATAATCCCTACAACATAACTGTATTGAATACCTGTAAATTCTGATACAGCACCTTGTGCCCAGCTAATAATACCACCGCCCATAATCATCATAATTAAGAAGCTACTTCCCTGACTGGTGTGTTTACCTAAACCGCTTACTGCCAAGGTAAAAATACAAGGCCATAAAGTGCTACAGAATAAACCAACACTGGTAATGGCATAGACACTTACCATTCCTTTAGTAAACATTCCGATTAACAACGCAGTAATACCTATTGCCGAAAAGATTAGCAACATGCGGGCTGGGTTACCTTTACTCGCCATATCAGCAGCAACTAACACCAATATAATCAAACCGTATACATAAAATGGAGCAAGATCATGTTTTGCAATGGCATTTACAGCTAAGAAAATACCAAAAGCTAAATATGGTGCAATAAAACGTAATACTTTTTGTGTGCTGATATTATCAGTAAAAGCTTCAACAGCACCTGTCCAACGACCGATCATCATACTTGCCCAATATAAAGAGATATAAGGGGCAATATCTTTAATGGCAAAGCCTAAATCTTTCTCCATATAAGCTGGCAGATTACTTGCGGTAGATACCTCAACACCCACATAAACAAATATGGCAATCATACCCAAAACCAATTGCGGATATTGCAAAGCAGATCCCTTAATCGATTTAGTATCCTCAACCACAGCTTCAACCAAAGCAGGTCGATCAGGCAACGATGACATTTTTAAGAAAACAGCAACGGCAATAAAAGCAACTCCCAAAATTAGATATGGAATTTTAACGCTTTCTATACTAATATTTGTAGTTGCATTTGCCGCAGAACCAAAAATAGCGAAACTTACAATAAGTGGCCCAATGGTTGTACCAAAGTTATTAATACCACCGGCAAGCGTTAAACGTTGCGAGCCTGTTTTAATTGGCCCTAATGCAATAGCTAATGGATTTGCAACAGTTTGCTGTAAGGAGAAACCTAATGCTACAATAAATAAGCCTGAAAGCATTAAAGGAAATGAATGCAGGTTTGCTGCAGGATAAAACAATAAGGTTCCAAGTGCCGAAATAACCAGACCAAGCGCAAGCGAATTTTTATAACCCAGTTTGTTTACAATATCTTGTCCTATTAGAACAGAAATACCGTTATAAATTAAAGCACCCACTGTATAAGCAATATAAAATGCCAATGAAACCAATTGACTTTCGGCTTGCGATAAATCAAAAGCTTTTTTAAATACCGGTATTAAAATATCATTACTGGCGGCTACAAAGCCCCAAAAAAAGAATACCGTAACCAAAGGAATAAACTGCCCCCACTTGGTTTGTGTTTGTTCTGAACTCATTTTTTAAATCTAGTTTTAGTGGCTCTAAACATAAATAAAAAAAAATGAAAACCAGTAAATTTTATGCAACCTATGCAACAAAAATAAATGTTAAATGTTTAGGTATAAAGTTGCATATTCGCATATTATAAACAATACAATGCATGTTTGAAGCCATATTATTAGGTATAGGAGCAGGGATTATTTCGTCGTTTTTAACAGGGCCGGTATTTTTTGCAATGATCAAAACCAGCATAGAGAGGGGCTTCAAAGCTGGATTTTCTTTAGCTGTTGGCGTAATTATTAGTGATGTGGTCTTAATTGGCCTGGTTCTTTTTGGAAGCCAGTTTTTTGATTATAAAGCAGAATTTGATAAATATGTAGGTACTATTGGGGGCCTATTCTTATTAGCTATAGGTGTTTACTACCTCGTTTCCAAAATTACCGTTAATTACGACAGTACAACATTGCAAAAAGTAAGTAAGCGGGGTTATGTAATAAAAGGTTTTTTAATGTGCATCCTTACCCCCTCTACCTTAATGTTCTGGATTATCGTAAGTGGGATTATTTCGGTTAAATTGAATAACATGCTGAATGAAAAGCTAGTCTGCTTTTTTATTGCCATGGCTACCCAATTGAGTATAGATGGTGCAAAGAGTTTCTACTCGAGTAAACTCCGTTATAAAATAAAAGAGGACGCGCTTAAAAAGCTGAATAAAATCGCAGGTGTGGTTATCATCTTTTTTGCCATTTGGCTGATCGTTAAAACGTACATTAAGTTTTACGCATAATATATTGCATTCCCAGCTTAGATGTACTTGGATGTCTTAGGTGGTCAAACATTTTTAGAAAAGTAGATACAGTACTACTATTAAGCGTTAGGCCTGCCAATGCTGCAAGTCCTCGGCAAATGAAGAATTTGCCTCCGGGCTTTCCGCGAATGTCAGGTTTAGATGGCAAATGCAGTAGTATTAATGGAAGACAATAACCTTCTATGTGCCTTCGTGGAAAAACACCACGCCGTGGTTCGTGTCCTCACGAACCGCTAAAATTAGTAGCTCTTTTCTCCACTATCAGTAGTAGTACTAAAACGGATCCTGAAATAAATCCGATAGCTATCGGATCAGGATGACGCACTGTTGGGAAACAATTGAACCTTAATGAAGTTAATTAATTGTGCCTTTGTCTTGGCAGTTAAAAGTTTTGAAAAGCAGGTACAGTGCTATTCACCTTAAGGCATAATTTATTTCATAAAAATCAACATGAATAACAGTTTATTTTAAGGAGATAAATATTCGCGAAGTATCGTCATTTCGACCGCAGTTCCAAAGGAACTCCTTCGGAGGAGAAATCTTTTAAATTTGATTTCAAATAACTTGGTACAAAGATCTCTCCATTTCGCTACACTACAGTCGAGATGACGACCATTCTATTGGAGTCTGTCAATGGCAGCGCAGTCGAAGGGCTCTTCTCCAGTGTTCTCCCTGGTAAAAATGAGCAAAAAAAATAGCCCATATTACTATGGGCTATTTGTTATTCGAGTCCCCTTTATGGGATTTAGTGGCCTAATAAGCCCTTTGGTTATTTCCTTCTTTCCAGTTAACGAAAGCTTTATTTACTACTTTGTTACCACCTGGGGTAGGGTAATTTCCTGAGAAATACCAGTCACCTTTGTTTTTCGGACAAGCTTCATGCAAGTTCTCTAAACTTTGATAAATTACTTCAACCTCAGCAACAGTACCTTTTGGCGTAATAATCTGTGCAATTTTAGCCGAAATTTCTTCAGGCGTAAACGGTTTATAAATTTCCTTAACGTGGTTTACAATTTCCTCTTTAGGTAAAAGCAATGAAGCTTTACATTTCGTGTAAACGTCTTCGATCACTTGCCACATACCGCGCTCCGTTAACAACTGAATAGCCGCATCGAACGCCACGAACTGCCCCATTCTGCTCATATCGATACCATAACAATCAGGATAACGGATCTGAGGTGCAGAAGAAACAATAATAATTTTCTTAGGGTGTAAGCGGTCAACAATTTTAATGATACTCTGCTTTAAGGTTGTACCACGTACAATCGAATCATCAAGTGCCACTAAAGTATCCTGGTGGTTATTGATAATACCATAGGTAGTATCGTAAACATGTGCTACCATTTCGCTACGGTCTGCGTCCTGAGTAATAAAAGTTCTCAGTTTTACATCCTTAACCGCCAGCTTTTCTACACGGGGCGCTAGAGATAACAGGTCTTCAAGCTGCTGATCTGTTAATGTTTCTTTTTTATGTAAAAGTATATCTTTCTGGTGCCTGCGTACATATTGCTGAACACCATCAACCATTCCGAAAAAGGCTACTTCTGCTGTATTTGGAATAAATGAGAATACTGTATTTTTTAAATCGTAATTAACGGCCTGAAGGATTTTATCGCTTAATAAGCGACCTAGCTGTTTACGTTCGCGGTAAATCTCTACATCACTTCCTTTTGAGAAATAAATACGTTCGAAAGAGCACGACAATCTTTCGGTTGGCTCGCGGAACTGCTCCATGCTTACCTCACCATTTTTCTTGATGATTAAAGCATGACCAGGATCGATCTCTTTAACATCTTTGAACTGGATATTAAATGCGGTTTGTAAAGCTGGTCTTTCAGATGCTGCTACAACAATCTCGTCATCATAATAGTAATACGCCGGACGGATGCCTGCCGGATCGCGCATAATGAACGAATCGCCATTACCCACCATACCACAGATCGAATAACCTCCATCCCATGTTTTGGCCGAACGGCGAAGGATATTTGCAATATCTAAATTATCAGATATTTTGTGTGTAATCGCAACGTTATCATGCCCTTCTTTTTTGTACTGATCGAAAAGCTCCTGGTTTTCATCATCTAAAAAGTGACCGATTTTTTCCAATACCGTTACGGTATCTGCTTTTTCTTTTGGATGCTGACCTAACTCGTACAATTGCTCCAATAATTCATCAACATTCGTCATGTTGAAGTTACCTGCAATTACCAGGTTACGTGTCATCCAGTTGTTTTGCCTTAAAAAAGGGTGGCAATTTTCGATGCTGTTTTTACCATGCGTACCATAACGCAAATGGCCCATTAACACCTCGCCGATAAAGCTTACGTTGTTTTTGAGCCATTCTGTATCCTGCATTAATTCAGGAGTATTTTCTTGGATATCGACAAATTTGTTCTGTACATATTCGAAGATATCAGCTACCGCATTAGATGCCATGCTCCGGTATCGGCTAATGTACCTACTGCCTGGTTTCATATCCAGTTTAATGGTGGCAATACCCGCGCCATCCTGGCCCCGGTTATGCTGTTTTTCCATTAAAAGGTATAATTTGTTAAGGCCGTAAAGTGCTGTACCGTACTTTTGCTGGTAGTAAGAAAGTGGTTTTAACAGGCGAATAAAAGCGATTCCGCATTCGTGTTTTATCTGATCACTCATTGTGTGGGTTTGAAGCCGCAAAGTTATCCTTTTAACTTGTTACAACCTAAAGAAAAATGTTTTCTTTTATTATGATGAGTTTAGGCTGACAGATGAACTAAAAGTGCAACTAATCTATCTCTAACTCTAATCGCCCTTTCGAATTAATTCGAATATGCTCAAATAGCCAGCTTAGTTAGTGTAGATTATACACACTTACCTGAATTACCTACAGAGATCGCGCTATTCAATTAATTTCATGTATTAACAGTTGGCGTTTTGCAATTACCGATGAAAAGAGAAAGATTACTGAACCGTCTAGTTGTGCTGGCAACAAATCAATTTAAAGATTTTTATCAACACAATAGATGCTGAAACAAGTTCAGCAGGATGAGCTCAGGAACTAACAATTTTCAATGCACATTTTCCAGTTAACCAATTCAAACAATTAACCAGAGTTCAGTTTACAGTTAAACAATCATTCTATCCGATTTCAACGGCTCTCCGAAAAAAACAGAGGCGTGTTCATCAAAAGCTGCAGGATCGCCGCTGGTAAAGAAATGCCTTTCGCCCTGTTTAGCTAGTTTTCCTTCGATCTCAGGATGTCGCTTTAAATAATCAGCTAAACTGCTGGATACAATCTCGCCTTGCGTTAAAACGCTTATACCATCTGGAAATACCTTCTTCAGTTTAGGCATTAATAAAGGGTAGTGTGTACAAGCCAATAGCACACAATCGATAGCTGCCGATTGGTTAAGTAATTGATCGCAGTACTCATTTATAAAAAAGTCTGCACCTGATTGTAAGTGTTCGTTATTTTCGATCAGTGGAACCCACATTGGGCAGCTTTGTTGATAAACCTTAATTTCAGGAAAAAATTTATTGATCTCTAAGAGATAAGATTGAGAATTAACCGTACCTCTGGTTCCCATTACGCCTACCGATTTGGTATTTGTATAACCATCAATTACCTCAGCTGTGGGCCTGATTACGCCAAGCACTCTTCTATCGGGGTACTTAGCAGGAAGATCTATTTGCTGGATCGTCCTAAGCGCTTTAGCTGACGCCGTATTACAGGCAAGAATAACCAAATGGCATCCTTTAGCAAAAAGCCATTCCACGCATTCTAAAGTATATTTATAAATGGTCTCGAAAGAATGGTCGCCATAGGGCGAACGGGCATTATCGCCTAAATAGATATAATTGTAATCGGGCAATTTATCGGCAATAGAACGGAAAACTGTTAAACCACCGTAACCTGAATCGAAAATACCTATTGGAGAAGGCTGCATTGTGTTGGAAAGTTATAGATAAATATTGAAAAGTTAAATCTTTAAAACGGTCGTCTTCCTGAACTTGTTTCAGGATCTGCTGCACTGAAGTTAAACATCAAAGATGCTGAATAAATTCCAGCATGACGAAACTGTGTAAACAAAAAAAAGCGGAACTAAGTTAAACTTAATTCCGCCTTATATTTTGAATGGGTAAGGAGATTTTGAACTCCAAACTCCCGATTCAGAACTACTTTTTAGGTGCCGCTGGTTTTGCAGCAGTTGCAGTGATTCCTAATTTAGTTTTTACTGAAGCAGTAATGTCATCACCACCCTCCCAGAAAACTAAATTGTTACCACCTTGTCCGTTTGCGATATCGAAAACGTAAGCTAAACCTTTTTCTTTAGCTACAGCAGAAATTGCAGTTGCAACTTTAGCCTGGATAGGTTGGAATAATTCACCTTGTTTCGTACCTATATCTTGCGAAGCTTTAGTACGTGCATCAGTAATGCGTTTTTCTAAATCCTGTAATTCTTGACCCGCAGCCTGTAATTCTTTACCCACTGTTTCTTTGTTTGCTTCACTCAAAGTTTTTTGCTTAGCTTCTGCTGCAGCCATTTTACTTTGATATTCTTTGATCATTGCATCAATATCGGCTTGCTTTTGCTTACCTAAGGTTTCTAAAGTAGTTTGAGCTGATTTAGCCTCTGGTAAATTTGCAAATACCTCTTCAGAATTAATGTGACCCAATTTTTGTTGTGCACTTGCCATATTCGCTGTAAACAATAACCCTGCTGCTACAAAGAATACGTTAATTAACTTTCTCATCGTTTTATTTTACTTTTTTATTTTTTTCTAATTGTTTTTCTTCAAAAATCAGGGGCGAATATACTAATTATTTACAGTCCCTGGTTTATAACCTAATTTTACAATTACGTCATTACTAACATCGTAACTGCTGCTTGCATAAATCATCATTGTTGCTTCACTGCTCTTGTCGAAAATGAAGTCTAAATATTTAGATTTTGCAATCTGTTTAATAGCCTCGGCTACTTTATCCTGAATGGGTTTAATTAATTTTACCCTGCTTTGAAAAAGATCCCCATCTGGCCCAAACTTAGAACGTTGAAATTCTTTAGCCTGTTTTTCTTTCTCTATAATCTCGTTTTCACGGCGCTTGCGCATATCATCGGTTAACAAAACCTGATCGGCCTGATAAGCCTTGTACATCCTGTCTATTTCAGAAAAATTCTGATCTACCTGTTGCTGCCATTGTTTAGAGGCAACATCTAATTGACTTAGTGCCGATTTATATTCTGGTAAATGTTTCAAAATATACTCCGTGTCTACATAAGCAAACTTTTGTGCAAAGGCACAAAAAGAAGTGCAAAGCAGGAATGCGATAAAAAGATACTTCTTCATTTGTGTGTGTGTTAATGATATAGTTAATAACCTAAGCTTTCTTTAAACTCCTATTGCAATGATTTATTGCATAATTAGTTAAATTTTTGTTCTTTATCAATTAAAATCCACCTAATTGTTGTGCGATACTAAATGTAAAATTTTGCTTTCCTCCATCTGATAGTCCAGGTATGGTATCAAACGCATGTCCATAATCGATACCCAACAAACCAAATATAGGAAGGAAAATCCTTGCACCTACACCCACTGATCTTCTAACGTTAAAAGGATTAAAATCACCAAATCTGTTCCAGGTGTTACCAGCTTCTGCAAAGGCCAAAACGAAGGCTGTGGCTTGTTGGCTCGCAATAACGGGATAACGTGCCTCTAATACATATTTGGTATAAATTGGGCTACCTGATTGCTGCGCTACAGCTGGATCGGATCCATTTGGGATAACAGCATTGTTAGCGTAACCACGCATCGCGATCAGCTCAGATCCCTGCAAGAAATCGAATCCCTGCATACCATCACCACCAAGTTTAAAACGCTCGAATGCTGATTGGCCAACTGCTTTGTTATATTGCCCTAAGAAACCAAACTGGGCCTGTGCTTTGATTACCAGGTTTCCGGCTACACGTTGGTACCATTGTGAATCGAATTTCCATTTATGATATTCAGTAAAGCGATATTTCTCCCTATCTGATGCCGTTGCATAGTTTGTTTTATTTAACAATGAAAATGGAGGGGTTGCCTGAACGGTGAAACGTAAGAATGACCCAGATTTAGGGAATATCGGCGAATCTCTTGAATCGCGGCTAATCTCCTGTGATAAACTGATGTTGTAAGATGTACCCGTATTGAATAAATATCCTGAATAGTTATTTAAGATATACTGTTGTACACTAACCGCATGGCTTAACTGGAAATAGTTATCTGGCCAGTTTAATCTTCTACCCAAACTAACCGTTACACCATTTAAACGTATTTTTTGAAACTGTGCATTATCTGAACTTAATCCATTGGATTGTAGTGAAGTAAATGCACTCACACCGAAACTTACAGGTTTCTCGCCACCAAACCAAGGTTGAGAGAAGGAGAAACTATATGATTGGTAATATTTACCGTTGGTTTGTCCACGTAAGCTTAATTTCTGCCCATCACCTTTTGGCAATGGTTTGTAAGCTTTTAAATTAAATAAGTTACGTAACGAAAAGTTATTGAAAGTTAAACCTAATGTACCAATGATACGGCCACCACCAAAACCACCTGATAACTCAATCTGATCTGAAGGTTTCTCTTCTACAGCATATTCAATATCTACAGTACCATCTGCCGGGTTAGGACGAGGTGTAGGTACAGTTTTAGACTCGTCAAAATTACCCAATTGACCAATTTCGCGGATGGTACGGATCAAATCACTTTTGTTAAATTTCTGTCCTGGTTTGGTACGGATCTCACGTAAAACAACTTTGTCGTTTGTGATGGTATTACCTTTTAACGTAATGCGGTTGTTGGTATACTGTGGTCCTTCGTACATGCGTAATTCCACATCAACAGTATCGCCATAAATTTTGGTCTGTACCGGATCGATATTAAAAGTTAAATATCCATTATCGGTATACATACTGTTAATGTCGCCACCGTTTTCGCCACCGCCGTTTAATTTTTTATTTAATTTTTCTTCGCTAAAAACATCACCTTTTTCGATGGTTAATACTTTTTGCAAAATACTATCCGGATAAATGGCATTACCTGCCCAGGTAATATTACCGAAGTAATATTTTTTTCCTTCGTAAAGGTCCATCCTGATGTTAACCTTTTTCTTGTTGTGCTGGTAAATGGTATCCTTTAATAATTCGGCATCACGATAACCTTTCTCGTGCATTTTGGCAATCATTTTTACCTTGTTCTCTTCGTATTTCTCTTTCGCGAATTTTCCAGAGCCCCAAAAGCGCCACCAGGCAAATTGTTTAGGGGTTTTAAGGTATTTTCTGAGTTTTGCTGATTTAAAATCTTTGTTTCCGGTAAAATCGATATGCTGTACTTTGACACGGTGACCTTTATCGATATTTGCTTCTAATACCACGCTGTTTTCCGCATTCGGATCTTTACGTGTTTTATAATCGATCTGAGTGAAGAAGAAACCCTTATCTAACAAATACTTTTTAACGATGGCCGAAGTAGTATTGTATAAGTTATCGTTTACGATTTTACCTGTTTTATCGTTTAGCTTTTCCTGAATGGCCGTTTTTTCAGATTTACGGATACCTTTTAAATCGATAGAACTTAAACGCGGGCGCTCCACTACTTCAATTTCAAAATAAACCGAATCCTGAACAAATTTTTCGATGTTAAGTTTAACATCATCAAACAATCCCTGCGCCCAAAGCGTTTTAATCGCATCAGAAGTTGCCTCGCCAGGAAGCACGATTTTATCGCCTTTAGTTAGTTTAGATAAGGTAATTAATACTTCTTTATCTAAATATTGGGTTCCTATTACTGTGGTACCACCAATGATATATTCTTTTGGACTAAAATAATCGAGATCTAAGCCACCAACCTTTAAAGAAGGGGTTACCGGTGCCTGACCTTGTGGACGTACTTGAGCGAAGGCCGGAGCGGCTAAAACTAGTAGGATTAAAACTTGAAATATTCTTTTCATTAAAATTAATTGTTCAGTAATGGCCAAAAGGTAACGATATTTTATAAAGCAAAATTTCTTTACGTTGTTCCCTTATTATGGTTTCATTTATCGTATAAAAGTGGTGCTAAGTTAGTTTAAACGCTTGTTAAAAAGTGTTAAAAGAAAAATTAGTTTAATTGTTCGCTAATTTTACCAAAACGGCGTTCGCGTTTTTGATAGTCTACAATGGCCTCGAAAAGATCTTCTCGTCTGAAATCCGGCCATAAAACATCAGTAAAATAAAACTCGGTATAAGCCATTTGCCAAAGCAGATAATTGCTGATACGGTGCTCGCCACTGGTCCTGATCATGAGTTCAGGATCGGGTATATTTACGGTTGTTAGTTTAGATGAAAACAGGTCTTCGTTTATATCATCCAAAGAAATGACATTGTCTTTTACTGCCGAGGCGATTTTTTTGGCAGCCTCCAAAATCTCCCACTTTGCACTATAGCTCAATGCTAATGTTAAAGTACATTTTTCGTTATGGGCAGTCTTTTCCATGGCTTCTTTTAAATCATCTATACATTCTTGAGGTAAAGATGCAATATTACCAATGGCATTCAGCTTAATGTTATTTTTATTAAGTGTTTCGGTTTCTTTGTTGATGGTAGAAATCAGAATCTGCATCAATGCATCTACCTCTTCTTTAGGCCTGTTCCAATTTTCTGTAGAAAAAGCATATAAGGTGAGGTACTCAATACCTACTTCCACACAACCTTCTACAATATCTTTTACAGAAAGTACACCTTGTTCATGTCCGAAAACCCGCACTTTACCCTGGCCTTTTGCCCATCTTCCATTACCATCCATGATTACGGCAATGTGCTTTGGCAGGCGGCTATAGTCTATTTGTTCTTTAAATCCCATTAATTATGTCAAAATCAGCTTAAAAGGAATAGCATTTTGAGGATACAAAGGTAAAAGATATGCCAACACTAACAAATAGATAAGTGTCCCTTTTTCTAAAATCGCCTCTTTGGGTACCCGCTTGTCCGATTTGGTAGCGTGAAGGATCTGATAAATTGACCTGATTTTGGCCATTTCCAACGATTACAGGATTAACCGGATAGCGGCCGCTTACATCGTCAATATAATCGGTAAGTGGTGTCCGGTAACCGAGTTCAGTAAAAACACTCCAGGTATTTTTGTAATTATACCTTAGCCCTAATCCATATGGGATAGTTAAAACAGCATTGTTGTAGCCATTTTCCTGACCTTCGGTTCTGAGTCGATCTAACCGGTATCTTTCACCGTCAATTTTTACCGTAGGTTTAAAAACAACTAAACCAACACCAGTAAAAAGATAAGGAGTGAATTGTCTGGTTCCGCCACCTATACTGAAGTTAAAAAAATTAAAATCGATCAGCCCGCTAAACTCGTGCATTGATGTTTTAAAACGGAGATTTCTTTCACGGAACTGTTCATTACCAGAATTGGCATCATCTGCCTTAACCTGCCCGTAAGTATAATTTAAGCGAACGCCCAAATATTGGTTAAAGTTACGTTTTACATAAGCACCGCCAGAGAGTCCGCTAATCTGCAATGGATTATTTTGATTGAGATCGCCCATGTAACCTGCTCCTCCGCCCATTAGCCCAACTTCCCAGGTGCCTTCTTGTGCACGAAGAATTTGTCCGCTAAAGATAAAAAAGAGGAGAATTAAGAGCGGTTTGGTTGGCGTCATACTTAGTAGTTACGGGTATCAATGCCCCATAATAATTTATTTCTTAACGTGTTTAAGTAGGTTTCATTGTTAAGGCGGATAAGATTTACACAAAAATCTGCCTTTTTTATACTAATTTTTACTGAACGCTCTACGGTGACCGTTCGGCTATCGCAAGAAACCAGAAATTTTGATTCGCGTGCTTCCACCTCAAAAGAGAGTTTATTATCATCTGGTACAACCACCGGCCTTACATTTAAGTTATGCGGTGCAATGGGTGTAATTACAAAGTTTTCAGAATCGGGATAAATAATCGGGCCACCGCAGCTTAATGAGTAAGCGGTTGATCCCGTCGGGGTTGCAATAATCAATCCATCGGCCCAATAAGAATTAATAAACTCATTGTTCATTGAGGCATGGATAATCATCATGGCAGAATTATCGCGGCGGTGAATGGTAATATCATTCAGTGCAAAATTCTCTTCTCCAAACAGGCCATTATCCGATTCTAAAGTTAAAAGAGAACGGGAATCTAAGGTATATTCTCCGTTAATTAAGGCCTTTAGCGCCGATCCTATTTCATTTTTGTTGATGCTGGCCAGAAAACCCAACCGGCCAAAATTGATCCCGATTACGGGTATGCCCGAATTGCGGATTAACGATAAGGTATCCAGTAAGGTACCATCGCCTCCTAAGCTCAACAATACATCGGCAAGTTCTTTTAGTTCGCTATGGTTATGAAAAATAACCGTATTGGCAGGCAACTTAATTTTGCCATGAAGGGATGTTTTAAATTTTGAGTATAAAACCGGCTGAATACGATGCTCGGCTAAATGATTAAAAACCTCTTGAACGTAGGGCAAAACCGTATCATTAAAATCTCTCCCGTAAATTGCAATCCTCATAAAGTAGGTTTATACATTTAAATAGTTCATGAAAGAATCGTAACGCTCCTGCGACCCATCATCAATCTGCGTGTTATTGTATACCTCTTTAACCAGATAATCATATCTTTCGAAAGAAGCTACCAATGAAGTAATTTCTGTTTTGTTTACTTTGAGCGTTACTTCTAAACGTGTAGAATTTTCGAAAGAATTCACGTAAGAAGAGAGCACCTGTGCATTATCGGCTTCAACAATCTGTGCAATATGTGCCAGAGAATTATCGCGGTTACTGATTTCCAAAACGATAATTCCTCCAGGTTCATTTACCGCATACTGTTCGGCTACGGCATTTACCATGTTATTGATCGAAATTAAACCCAGGTAATTTTTCTGTTGATCTAAAACCGGAACAGCTGTCAATTTTAACTGACTCAATAACCTGATTACATCATAAGTATGTACGTTACTCAACACGAAAACATTAAGTATGTTTACCGCACTATCGCTTAAAAGTGTATCGTGATTATCAATATTTAGTAAATCATCTTCAGAAACCAAACCCAATAAAGTTACCTCGTTAACAACCGGCAAATGCTTTAGTTTAAAATCGTTCATACGATCTAAAGCTTTCTGCACCGTGTCATCGGCCCTTAGTGATGGAATTGCATCTGATATGATTTCTGCTGCAAACATTTATTTTAACAATATTCTATCTAAAAATTTCTCTAAAAATGCATTAAATATTTCCGGATGTTCCATCATGGGCGCATGCCCACATTTATCCACCCAATTTAATTCCGAATTCGGCAACAATTCATGAAATTCTTCTGCCACTTCTGGTGGCGTAACCTTATCATTTTTACCCCATATTAAAGAAACCGGTATGGTAATTTTCGATAGTTCTTTCGCCATGTTGTGGCGTATTGCCGATTTTGCCATGGTTAAAATCCTGATAACCCTCGATCTATCGTTAACCGTTTTAAAAACATCATCAACCAGTTCTTTGGTTGCAGTTGCAGGATCGTAAAAAGTAAACTCTACTTTTTCCTTAATGTAATCGTAGCTCTCTCTCCGCGGGAAAGATCCTCCAAAAGCATTTTCGTATAAACCAGAGCTACCTGTTAATACCAAGGCTTTAACAAACTCCTGATGGGCAACCGTAAATACCAAACCCACATGGCCACCAAGCGAATTACCAACAAGTACTACCTGGTTTAAATTTTTATATTTTAAAAAGCGATGAAGATATCTCGACAATGCTTTTACGCCCAATGTTAAAATAGGCAAATCGTAAATTGGTAAAATTGGAATAATTACACGATAGCGATCTTTAAACTGTTCTATAACCAGTTCCCAATTGCTTAGTTCGCCCATTAGGCCATGTAGCAATACCAGTGTTTCGCCTGTTCCAGCTTCGATGTATTTAAATCCGTCTTCTTCTATTATCGGGTAGGTCATATATATTCTAGATGGTATTGTGCTACTAAGTTAGTAGAGTAAAATTAAATTTATGCATTTCTATGCCATTTTTCTGAAATAAAATCGAAAACGGTATAAAAACGTTATTTGCATTGCGCAGAGCGATAAGTGGCCAGCGATTGTTAACCTTTTGCCTTACGTCTTTATGCCCTCTACCTCAATTAAGCTAGTTTTTCTTTAACAATCTCAGCAATTAATTTACCGTCAGCTTTACCTGCAAGTTCCTTATTTGCCATGCCCATTACCTTCCCCATATCCTTAACCGATGTAGCACCAGATTGTTTGATTACAGCCTCAATAATTGCAGCAACCTCTGCCCTATCTAACTGTTTTGGCAAAAACTGACTGATCACTTCAATTTCTTCTTCTTCTACCTGATACAAATCTTCGCGATTTTGTTGCTTGTAAATATCAGCAGATTCACGGCGTTGTTTAATCAGTTTCTGAAGAATTTTAAGTTCAGTTTCTTCCGTAATTTCTTCTGAAGATCCTTTCTCTGTTTTAGCTAAAAGTAAAGCTGCCTTTATCGCTCTTAAACCTCTTAACTGTGCATTGTTTTTAGCCAACATGGCTTTTTTTATTTCCTGATCTATTGTGTTTGATATCATTTTTAACCCCAAACCCCTAAAGGGGCTTTCCTTTCATTAGTTTAAAATAAAAAAATAAATTGTTATTTCCTCCCAGTATTAATTCCCCTTTCAGGGGGCTAGGGGGTTCTATTTATAATTGTTGCTGTAGCCTGTGCGGTAGGCATAATCTGCATGTCATTGATGTTAACATGTTTTGGTCTGCTTACTACGTACCAAATGGCATCTGCAATATCGTCGGCAATTAACGGCTCCAGGTTTTCGTATACTTTTTTCGCCCGGTCTTCATCACCTTTAAAGCGCACCACCGAAAATTCGGTTTCTACCATGCCCGGATTAATTTCGGTAACCTTTATGCCATGGGGCAGTAAATCGATGCGCATGCCTTTACTCAAAGCATCAACAGCATGTTTGCTGGCACAATATACGTTTCCATTTGGATAAACTTCTTTTCCGGCAATAGAACCAATATTAATAATATGGCCTGATTGGTTTGGTATCATCCAGTTGGAAACAATTTTGGTTACATAAAGCAAACCCTTTACATTCGTATCAATCATGGTGTCCCAATCGTTGGTATCGCCTTTATCAATCGGATCTAAGCCCTGGCTTAAACCTGCATTGTTAATCAAAACATCAACCTTTTTCCATTCTGCCGGCAAAACCTCTAAAGCAGCCGTAAGACTTTCTTTATCGCGAACATCGGCAAAAACCTGTTTGATGGTAATGGCATACTTGTCTTCTAAATGATGGGCTATTTTTGCCAGCCGATCCTCTCTGCGGGCCAATAATACCAAATTGTAACCTTGTTGGGCAAATGTATGTGCACAAGCTTCGCCAATACCAGAAGTTGCGCCTGTAATTAATGCGATTTTAGACATTTTTATGAATTTTAAGTCTCGGTAATGCTTTAAGATAACATCTTTGATTTACCTACACCAACAAAGGTAAGTTTTTTTGGATTGCAGGACTATTGAAAAATCAAACTGAATGTTAATTGACGTAATTTCAACTTATCTATTGGATTGGCATAAACCGTATTGTCGTGCTGAAGCAAATCGTTGGTCGAATAGGAGAGTTTTATTTCGGGCGACATTTTAAAATACTCGAAGTAAATATCAAAACCAATACCTGTTTCATACGACAGGTAATTTCTTTGATTTTTTAAAAACTTATTTACAGGTGTTTCGCCTTCATCGAAAGTTTTCTTTTTTGAAGCTATATCTATTGAATATTTAGCGCCGCCTAACCAATATACCCTAAAATTGTTCATCCGGTTCGACTTCACCTTTAGGCCTAATGGAAATTCGAACATGGTTGCCTGAACTTTCCTTTCAACCACGGTTTGAAAGTTTTTCGTTTGCCCATTACCTAAGTTGATCGGCGCCATAGGCTCATACTCGTAAGTTACTATCCTATCGCTAAAAATAAGGGAGGGTGTTGCCCTGATATCGAAGTTATCAGAGATCATTCTGTTCATTACAAAGCCCAACCCAAAACCTTGCGATGGCGGGCTAGAAATAGAATTTAATGTTGAGGTAACCGGAATGCCCGAGTTTGGATCGTAAGAAGGATCCAGTGAATTTGGCACCTCATAAAAAGGCGATCGCCAATTTTGCTTTTTAAGAATTTTGTATTCGGCTGAGATATACTGGAAATTAAAACCAAAACTCCAATCTTCATCATCTATTCCACCACCCCAATTTTGAGCAAAGGCGGTTGTAGAAGTAATAAAAAGTGAAAGAATGAGGCTTAATTTTCTGATCATTTGGTTCCTACATATATCGAACTAATTCCGAACGTTAAAATTCTTTGTTTGGTACTTTTAAAGCCAACTTTTTCCATCAGACTGGTAAAATCTTCTCCGTCAGGAAAAGCAGCTACCGATTCTGGCAAATAGGTATAGGCTCTGTGGTCTTTAGAAAATAGTTTTCCAAAGAAAGGCGTTACCTGTTTAAAATAAAAACTATACAATTGTTTTACTGGAAAAACCTTTGGTTTCGAAAATTCCAGTATCACCATTTTCCCGTTAGGCTTTAATACCCTGTACATATCGGTTAATCCTTTTTCGAGGTTTTCGAAATTACGCACACCATAAGCGCAGGTAATCGCATCAAAAGTATCATTTTCGAAATGCAGACCTTCAGAATCGCCTACCTGAACGGTAAAAACTTCGTTTAAACTACGCTCGTTAATTTTCTTCTTGGCTACTTCTAACATGCCTTCCGAAATATCTACACCAATTACCTTTTCGGGATGAAGCTTTTTAATGGCTTCGAAGGCAAAATCGCCAGTTCCTGTAGCTACATCAAGCAAAGTTCTCGGGTGGATGGAAACCAGTTCTTTAATGGCTTTCTTACGCCATAATACATCTATTCCTAAAGAAAGAAAATGGTTTAAAAAATCATAAGTGCCCGAAATGTTATTAAACATGGTTGCAACCTGCTCCTTTTTAGTTGCATCTTCTACTTGGTATGGGGTGATATTCTGATTCATGATATGTGGCAAAGATAGATAAAAGTCGGGAGTCTTTAGTCCGGAGTCCGAAGTCTTTGGCGCAAAGTATTCAGTGCAGTGTCAAAAATCATATTTAGAAATTGTCAATTTGAACTTCCGACTTCGGACTTCGGACTTCGGACTCAAAACCCTACCTTTGCACTATGATTATCAAAACGGCAACATTTGTTTGCAGCAACACCCAGATTTCGGCACTACCGACACCAACTATGCCCGAATATGCATTTATTGGCCGCTCTAACGTGGGTAAATCTTCATTAATCAATATGTTGGTTAATCAACATGGATTAGCCAAAACCTCTCAACGCCCGGGAAAAACACAATTAATTAATCACTTTCTGATTAATGAAGCCTGGTACATTGTCGATTTACCGGGCTATGGTTATGCCAAGGTTTCTAAAACCAGCAGAGAGAAATGGGAGAAATTTATCCGCGCCTATATAACCAAAAGAGAAAGTTTACAATGTGTTTTTGTTTTGATAGACAGCCGTTTAGAGCCTCAGGGAATTGATATAGAATTTTGCTATTGGTTAGGCGAAAAACAGATACCTTTTTCGTTAATTTTCACCAAAGCTGATAAACAGGGCATGACAACCACCCAAAAAAATGTAGCTGCCTTTAAGAAAAAATTAGGTGAGTTTTTTGAAGAGATCCCTGCCACCTTTATTTCCTCTGCCGAAAAAGGAACCGGAAAAGATGAAGTGCTGAATTTCATTTATGAGGTGAATAAAGATTTTGTTGTGCCAACAGATTATAAGAAGTTTTAACCGGTTTTCAGTTCACAGCCCACAATTTTCAGTTTAACCATAAAAAAATCTGTGTAATCAAATAATCTGTGTAATCACTCCTTTAGGGGAAATTAATCAGTTCTAAAAAAAAATGAAAAAATACTTTTCACTCGTATTATTCGCCCACTCTGTTTTTGCGTTACCATTTGCTATGATTGGTTTCTTTTTGGGCGTAACCACAACAGAAAACCCATTTTCCTGGTATAAACTGATTTTAGTTTTGCTTTGTATGGTTTTTGCCAGAAACTCGGCCATGGCTTTTAACCGTTACCTGGACAGAAATATTGATGCAAAAAATCCACGCACCAAAATGCGCGATATCCCTGCGGGTAAAGTTTCGGCAAACGAAGCGCTGATTTTTGTAATCGCCAATTGTGTACTTTTCGCCATTACCACCTACTTTATTAACCCCCTTTGTTTCTATCTGTCGCCAGTAGCTTTGTTTGTAGTTTTGTTTTATAGCTACACCAAAAGATTTACGGCGCTATGCCATTTGGTATTGGGCTTAGGCCTGGCGCTTGCTCCTATCGGCGCTTACATTGCCGTAACCGGACATTTTGCCTTGGTTCCTGTGCTTTATTCCTTAACCGTATTGTTCTGGGTAAGTGGATTTGATATTATATACGCATTACAGGACGAAGAATTTGACCGGGAAGAGAAATTACATTCCATCCCATCGGCACTTGGCATTAAAAATGCTTTGAATGTTTCAGTGCTGTTGCATATACTCTCGGCTACCTGTGTTATTTTACCTGTGTTTTTTACATCCTTTAGCTGGGTTTATTACGTAGGTATTGTGTTTTTCTGTTCGATGTTGATTTATCAGCACTTACTGGTAAAACCAAATGATATCAGCAAAGTAAACAGGGCGTTTCAAACCTTAAATGGTTATGCGTCGGTAGTATTTGCGATATGCTTTTTAATAGATGCATATTTGAGACATAAATAAAATGAGTGAAGGCCGAATGAGAGAATGATTGAATGTTGAATGAGAGAATATAGCATTACGCCTTAAACCATTCACTCCTTCAATCATTCAAATATTCAATAATTAACTATTATGATAACTAAGAAACCTAGAACATATATTCCACAGGAACTAAACATCACCTGGGAAAATTTAGAACCACTTTTTACCGAACTGCAAAACCGCGAAATAACCAGCACCGCTGAGTTAGAACACTGGTTAAAAGACCGTTCGGAGCTTGAAGCTGCCTTAGAAGAAGATTTTGCCTGGAGATATATTAAAATGAGTTGCGATACCGCAAATGAAGAATTGGTTAAAAACTTTCAATATTTTGCGACTAAAATAGAACCGAAAATTTCTCCATTCGCCAACGAATTGAACAAAAAATTTGTCGAAAGTCCTTTTATGAATGACCTGGACAAAGAAAAATATTTTGTTTACAGCCGTGCGATAAAAAAAGCCTTAGAGCTTTACCGCGATGAAAATATTGAGCTGTTTACTGAATTACAGGTGAAACAACAAAAATATCAGAGTATTACAGGCGCCATGAGTGTTGAGCTAAATGGTCAGGAATATACTTTGGAGCAAGCCTCGATCTTTATCAAAGATTTAAACCGCGAGGTACGCGAAAATGCATGGAAAACGATTCAACAACGCCGCTTGATTGATAAAGATGATTTAAACGTGTTGTTTGATGAACTGATTAAACTGCGTAATCAGGTTGCCTTAAACGCGGGTTTTGAGAATTACCGCGATTACATGTTCCAGGCTTTGGGCCGTTTCGATTATACCCCACAAGACTGTTATGATTTTGCCAATGCTATTGAAAAAGAAATCGTACCGATTTTAAAAGAGCAGGCCGAAAAACGCCGGGAAGCTTTAGGACTAGAAGTATTAAGGCCGTGGGATTTAGAAGTAAGCATTAGTGGCAAGCCAGCTTTGAAACCTTTTAACAACGGCGAAGAACTGATTGATAAAAGTATTGCCTGCTTTAATGCCATTGATGAAAAGTTAGGCTCAAAATTGGCAACCATGAAAGCCAATAACCTTTTTGATGTAGAGAGCAGAAAGGGTAAAGCGCCAGGTGGTTACAATTACCCATTGGCTGAAACCGGAGCCCCGTTTATCTTCATGAATTCGGCAAATTCGTTACGCGATTTAACCACAATGGTTCACGAAGGCGGCCATGCGGTACATACTTTTTTAACCGCAGATTTAGAATTAAACGATTTTAAACATTGCCCTTCTGAAGTTGCTGAACTCGCATCTATGAGTATGGAACTCATCTCTATGGATAACTGGGATGTTTATTTCGACAACGAAGAAGATTTAAACCGTGCTAAAAAAGAACAGTTGGCTGATGTTTTGAAAACTTTACCATGGGTTGCTGTAATTGATCAGTTTCAGCACTGGATTTACACCAACCCGAACCATACTGCGGCTGACCGTGAAGAAACTTTTAAACAGATTTTTAATCGTTTTGGCGCTGGTTTTGCCGATTGGACAGATTTAGAACAACAATTTGGAAATGGCTGGCAAAAACAACTGCATTTATTCGAAGTTCCGTTTTACTATATTGAGTACGCAATTGCGCAGTTAGGTGCCATTGCCGTTTGGAAAAACTATAAAGAGGATCCTAAGAAAGCTTTAGAACAATATTTGGCTGCACTTGCTTTGGGTTACACCAAACCAATGAACGAAATATATGAAACAGCTGGAATCAAATTTGATTTCAGCGCAGAATATGTAAAAGAACTTGCAAGTTTTGTGAAAACAGAACTGGAAAAACTGGGATAAGGCAGAAGGTTTTTTCTCCTCAATAGGAATATAATAAGAGTCGTGGCATTTTGCCACGACTTCTTTTTTTTATGAACCACAGATAAAAAGGATGAACACAGATTAATACTAGTTCTGGTCTTGCCGTCTTTATCTGGTCTTAGCGTCTCGCTAAGACCGAAGTTTAAATCTTTTTTTACGGCATGGGCGTTGTAAAGGCGCTTCGACTCCGCTCAGCGTGACAAACCAATGGAGAATTTTCAACTGGCCTTAGCATATTGTTAAGCGTTTTGCCACGAAAACACACAAGACACTGAAATTAAGCGAGAATTCAGACCGGCCAATTACTCTATATTTTTTCGGTAATCAACACCAATGTTTTATCTGCTGTACCTAACTGAATAGACCTGATGGATTGAAAATCCCTTTTGGGCATTGGGTAATTATTTTTATCAAAATTTTCCCAAAAGGATTGGAACAAACAGCAGGACTGAACCCTACCTATATACCACAGACTCTGCTCTTCAAGAAATATTCAACTCCGCTTAGGAAGAGAAAACATACATCATCTCCAATACCTTACGCTTCATCTTTTTTTCGAAGCCTAAGAATAACAAACATCACCAAAACCGAGATTAAGATCATGACCAGATAGCTATAACTTAGGTTACGCTCATCTTTAGCAGGGATCAGATTTACGATACCATAACTCAAAAAAGAAACAATAACATAGGTAATCCCTCCTGTTAAGCCGCCGGCAATTCCAGCATTTTTCGGGAATTTGCTCAGACAGAAAGTAAAGTAATTATTAAAAGTGAAGCCTGCTCCTACATGGATTAAAAAGGCAAAGAAAATTAACGACCAGAGATTAGAAACAAAATTTAAGCTTATAATCATCAGGACTACAAATGCTACCTGAAACAGCGAGTTGATCATTAATCGCTTAAAGAATGGCCTATTAATGGTGGCCTTACCAATAAAGCCCCCTACCATCCAGGCGAAACCTAAAAACAGGGAACTGTAACCTGCAATAACGGGTGAGAAGTTGAAATGGTGCTCAATAATAAACGGACCGGTCATGTTGTAAACCATCACCATACAATAGGCTAAACCCAACATCACGATACCTAAGGTAAAGCTCGTTGTTTTAATCATCTCAATATAAATACCTGTTATCTTTTTCAGTTGAAAATCGGTAAAATGTTTTAATGTTTCGCCACTGAACAACAATTCCAGCACTGCAAAAACAAGTGCAAAACCAGCCAAGAAATAGAAATTAGATTCCCAACCAAATACTGTTTGCAGATAACCGCCTATAAAAGGTGCTACAATTGGACCGGTAGACCAGATGATGGAAAACAAACTCAGGTAATGTTTTAACTGATCGCCTTCGAAGAGATCGACAAAGTAAGCTCGTTTGGCCACTACAATTGCGCCTACAGTAAGACCATGGATAATACGCATTAAATAAATTAAGTAAATGTTATGGGTAGTAGCAATGATGATACTAGCTGCGGCGAAAATTAATAATGCGTATAAACAGATTTTATACCTTCCAAAACTATCGAGCACACTTCCAATAAAAAGTTGTGCAACCCCGTAGCTTATTAGAAAAATGCTGAGTGTAAGTTGAACCTGAACATTGCTCACCTGCATTTCGCCAGCCATGGTAGGCAATGAGGGTATATAAATATCGGTAGCAAAACCTGACAATGGAATTAAGGCAAAGGCGAGTATAGTAGCCAAACCATGATGACGTTCTTTAATGTATTTTATTTGTGCTGTATCTGCATTCATATGGGTACTGTAATGGTATATAAATATTCCAATCAAACAAGACATATATTGTTTTATGCGCCTTGCTGATTATTGATAACAAAATTAACTGTTTCACTCATCCTAAAATTATGCGAATCAAACAAAGGATTATTCAGGCCAAATAATTTCATTTTTTTACTTTAATCTAATAATTGCGATTCTTTTTGATGGCATTCTGCCTACTAGCGCGTAGTGTATTGAAAATTATATCCTGCTTTAAACGTTTTTAACCAAACTTTTTATAAGTTTGAGGAAACAAGCAAACAAAAGATGTTCGAAAAGCTATTCAGAAAAAAATCTATTTCCAAGATATTACAAGATGCGGCAAAAGGCTATGGCGACCATGAAAACACATTACATAAAACACTCGGAGTACGCGATTTAACAGCTTTTGGAATTGCAGCGATTATTGGAGCAGGGATTTTTAGTACGATTGGCAAAGCAAGTGCAGACGGAGGTCCGGCGGTAATCTTTTTATTTATTTTTACAGCAGTAGCCTGTAGTTTCGCGGCCTTTGCTTACGCAGAGTTTGCATCTATGGTACCTGTTTCTGGCAGTGCTTATACTTATTCGTATGTAGCTTTCGGCGAACTGGTTGCCTGGATTATCGGGTGGTCGCTCATTATGGAATATTCCATCGGTAATATTACGGTTGCCATATCCTGGTCTGATTACTTTACAGGACTACTCTCTACCATCAAAATACCACCCTTGGGCATAGATGGCATCCATGTACCCGATTGGATGACAATGGACTACCTGAGTGCTTATAATGGACATAAACACGCTGAAGCGCTTTTGGCGGCCGGCAAAAACCTTGCAGATTTAGACTCAGCTACGGCCTTGGCTAATAATGCATGGCTTACTGCCCCAACAATCGGTAATTTTCACCTTGTTGCAGATATTCCTGCGTTAGGTATTATCATTTTAATTACATGGTTAATTTACCGCGGCATGAAAGAAAGTCGCAATGCCAGTAATGCGATGGTAGTGGTTAAACTGGCGGTAATTCTTTTGGTATTAGCGGTAGGTATATTTTATGTAGATACAAAAAACTGGGATCCATTTGCTCCGAACGGCGTTTCTGGAGTTTTAAAGGGCGTTTCGGCAGTATTTTTTGCTTATATCGGTTTCGATGCCATTTCTACAACGGCAGAAGAATGTAAAAATCCACAACGCGATTTACCGCGCGGAATGATGTGGGCGATTATTATATGTACCATCCTTTATGTGGCTATTGCACTGGTTTTAACTGGTATTGTTAAATCAGATACCTTAGCTGTTGGCGATCCGTTGGCATTCGTTTTTGATCAAATTAACTTAAAATTAATGAGCGGTATTATTGCCGTAAGTGCGGTATTTGCCATGGCCAGTGTACTTTTGGTTTTTCAAATGGGTCAACCACGTATCTGGATGAGCATGAGCAGAGATGGCTTATTACCAAAATCTTTTTCAAAAATTCACCCTAAATACAAAACGCCTTCATTTGCAACCATTGTGGTAGGCTTTGTAGTGGCTGTACCATCATTGTTTATGAATCTTACTATCGTTACCGATCTCTGTTCTATCGGAACACTTTTCGCTTTCGTACTGGTTTGCGCGGGGGTTTTAGTATTACAGAACAGGCCTGATGTACAGCGTGGAAAATTCAAGATACCTTACGTAAACAGTAAGTTTATCGTGCCTATTGTTTTAATTTCGACTATAATTTTTGCATTCACAAAATATGGCAAAGAAACCAAAGCCTTCTTTTTCAATTCTCCTAAAACCATCCAAACGGTAACTTTTGTTACTTCTTTAAGTGGCGATGAACTGAAAATTGTTAAAGCGGAAATTGTTAAAAATGCCTCGCCACAAATTGTATTGGCCGAAAAAGTAGATGCAGAATCTTATTTAAGTGCATTACCGGCCGATCGTTACGAGCAGTTTATTTCAGCTTCAAAAGTACCGGTAGAAAAGAAATACGAAAGTGGCTGGGGGTTATTTAAACACAAAATCCCCATGTGGATTTTCCTGATCATCTGCGTGATCATTACTTACTATTGTATCACAAAAAACTTATCGTTAATTCCGGTTTTAGGATTGATTAGCTGTTTGTACATGATGTGCGAACTTGGCATTTCGAACTGGATCGGTTTCGGCATCTGGCTGGTAGTAGGCCTCGTGGTTTATTTTGCCTACGGTTACAGGCATAGTAAACTGGCAAATCCGGAGATTTAAGCTATTAATAAATGATATGACAATTTTTGAGAAAGTAGAGAAACATCAGACAGAGGAAAATTATGTCAAAATTAAAAGAGACGTTGGTAACAAATCTTATGTACTTTCTCATGGTTATATCTTAGATCACTCATTTGATTTTGTTCTCCTTAAAGTGAACGATGATTTTCTATTTAACGGATTTACCATTTTCCCAATATCTTCTATTATCAAGATCAGGCACAATGACTATGATCAATTTTTCGATTCCATAATGGAACAGGAGGGCCAGAAAAAGCTGATCGAAATACCTTACCAAATTGATTTAGAAAGCTGGGAAACCATTTTCAATTCTATAAAAGGCACAAACTTAAAATGTGCTGTAGAAAACGAAAACAATGATCGCTTCTTTTTTAGAATCGGAGAGATTGTGAAAGTGAAAAGAAGAAGTTTAAAAATTTTGAACTTCGATCCCGCAGGTTATCTGGATGATGAACCGACAAAGATAAAGTATAAGGAAATTTCTGCTATAGGCTTCGATGATAACTATACCAATACAATGACTAAATATTTAAGGCCAAAACTATAAGTTGTTACTTAATTACTCAGTATGTGTCACGCTGAAATTTATTTATAGTATCTTCCAATTCTTCGGTCGGTGAGACACCAACCGATAGCCTCGGCATGGTAATGCTTCTATTGGTCTATACTCACAAATCCCCACCTTTTAAAACAAAAAGACCCTCAGTTCTATCGGTCGAACTTACCCATCGACAAATCCATCCTTTAAAATAAAAGCCCACCTTTGCTCTATCGGTTGGTGTCTCACCGACCGAAGCCTACTATAGATATAATCTTTTTTCGTATCTTGAGTTAAAATTGTCCCTGCAATTTAAATTTTAAACTATGCATATCTTCCATAAAAGACAGGGACAAATGGATTACAACTATCCATATTTCTATACAGATACTATCTGTGACTTTGCACATTTATTAAATGATGATAACTTAAAAATGATCATCATAAATTCTCTGAAATTCCTGGTCAACCAAAAACTTATTGAAGTATATGGCTATGTGATTATGCCCAACCACATTCATTTAATCTGGAATATGTTGAAATTAAATGGAAAAGAGGCTCCTGCAGCCAGCTTTACAAAATTTACAGCACACGAGTTCAGGAGGTATTTGTTAGTTAATAACCCTTCACTTATAAACCAATATCGTTCACAAAAGAATGATAGAATATTTCAGTTTTGGAAAAGAGATCCACTGGCCATCCCTTTGAGCAAAGAGGACACCCTGATACAAAAACTCGATTATATACATGATAATCCAACTAGAGAAAAATGGAATCTATGTACTCGACCAGAAGATTATAAATGGAGTAGCGCGAACTTCTACGAGACAGGGATTGATGAATTCGGGATTCTTACTGATTTCAGAGATTAGGTGTTTCGGTCGGTGAGACACCGACCGATAGTGAAACAAGTTCAGGGTGACGATCTCGCAAATATCCTTCTAACAAAAAATCCCCTTTCTTTAACAGAAAGAGGATTCAATTTATTTCTTCTTTATAAAGGCCAGCGCAGTAATCATCATCAGCCCCAATCCAGATGCAATCATATAATTATTGGCATGATCGAAATGGTATAACTTAGCTATGGGTCCAGCTATAAACAAACTGATGCCCAATATTAAAATCGCAGTTCTCATCAGTTAAACGGGTAACCTGTTCAATTCAATATCATCTGGTGTAACGAAAATTAATGGAACTTTCTCTACATCCACATAACTGCTATCCAAGCCAAAACTCCGCTCTTCTGATAAACTTAATTTTTTAAGGATAAAGTAATAATCCATAATCTGTCTTTCATAGAAACTTAACTTGGTAAACTTAGATAAATGTTTTTCTAAAAGAACAAACCTGAAATCGCCAGCAATTTTATGCTTGTTTAAGGAAGTGTACTGACTGGTAATATCGATTTCTCCATTCTTCACCAGCTCTTCAACCACTTTACGATACAATAAGTTTACACGTTGCTCAATCCTGAAGCCTAATCTAAAATCAATCCTAATCAGTTTTCCAGGGATCAGGAATTCAACTTTATAATCTAAAGTATAAGGCTCGTCCATTACATCAACATGCACCAACCAGTACACATCGGCACGTTTTGGTTCCTTTTGTATAATGGAATAGATAATTTTCGATTCGATCTCCGTTTTAAAGTTGGCACTGGTTAAATAAACCAGCTGAGACGAGTATTTCGGAACCGATTCATCTCCGCTCAGTTCGGTTAAAATCTCATAATAATCTTCAATTTCGACATATTTAACAAAGCGGTTCTTGATTTTGCGGGCTACAAACCAACTCCACATCACTGTAAACAATAATGAACCGATTAATACAGTTACCCAACCACCATGTAAGAATTTGGTTAAATTACTGATCAAAAATGTTCCTTCAATAATTACATAGGTAAAAAAGAATATCGCAACTAAATATTTCGGGAAACGCCTACTTCGCAAATAAAAACTAACCAGAATGGTGGTCATTAACATGGCTATAGTGATAGATAAGCCATAGGCCGCATCCATTTTCTCTGCCTTTTGAAACAACAGTACAATACCACAGCAACCAATCCATAACATCCAGTTAATAGAGGGAACGTATAACTGGCCTTTAGAAACCGATGGGTAAACAATTTTAATTTTAGGCCAAAGGTTTAAACGTACTGCTTCAGCAATTAAGGTAAAAGATCCACTAATTAAAGCCTGACTCGCAATTACTGCCGCCATAGTGGCCAGTATAACCATCGGAATTTGAAACTGATCAGGAACGATCTGGAAAAATGGATTCATCTTTGCACCTGGAACATAACTTCCACTGTTCTGCAAAATCCAAACGCCTTGCCCTAAATAGTTTAGAATAAGGGTTAATTTCACGAAAATCCAACTGATTCTGATGTTATTTCTACCGCAGTGGCCTAAGTCAGAATATAAGGCCTCAGCCCCTGTTGTACATAAAAATACACCACCAAGAATTAAAAACGCTAGTTTATTGGTAACCAGTAAATGAATGGCGTAATAGGGGTTAAATGCCTTTAGGATAGTAAAATCTTTAACAATAAAAGACATACCCAACACACCCAAAACAGCAAACCAAACAAACATTACGGGTCCAAAAAGCTTTCCAACCAAATTGGTTCCGAACTGCTGGATAATAAACAGAACCGTTAAAATGCTTAACACAATAGGGATAACCGGCACTTCGAACTTACTGGTTAAACCTTCAATTGCTGAGGTAACCGTAATACTTGGTGTAATAATTCCGTCGGCCAGTAATGCGCAACCTCCTACCACAGCCGGAACCACCAGCCACTTCGCCTTTTTCCGAACCAAAGAAAATAAAGAGAAAATACCACCCTCACCCTTATTGTCAGCCCTTAAGGTAATAATAACATATTTAATGGTGGTTTGTAGTGTTAGCGTCCAAATGATGCAGGATAGTACACCAAGAACATTTGTGGGATTTATATCCTGTTTACCGCCTAAAATGGTTGTAAAAATTGCATTTAAGGTATATAATGGAGATGTACCAATGTCACCGAACACAATTCCTAAGCTTATTAGAACCCCGCCGGCGGTTAACGCGTTGACATTTTTATGATTTGACACTTCGTTGATTATTTTAGTGCGGCAAAAGTAAACTAACTATAACAATTTAACAACCAAATTATTGTGTATTTTTAACACTATGAAATTTAAATTTTATTGTTAAATTGTGTTAAATTATGGGTTTTAAACAAAATGTTTAATTTCTTTGTTTTAAATTAATACATTTGCTATACCAATTTGATGAAACTCTACGCTAAGATAACGTTCCTCACAAAACTTGCATGCACATTGTGCATTGTCTTACTGTGCGGCGTAAATTCTTGGGCACAACAAGCTGATAGTATTCGCATTAGCTTAAAAAACAGAACAAAAAAAGTAAGCAGAATCCCTGAAATTAAAGCCAACATTACGCCTTATAAACCACTATATATGACAGTTGGCGGCTCTGGAATGTTCAATACTTACTCCACAACTCCAAAAAATACAACGGTTGTAGCAAAAGATAAATTGTTAACCATCGTAAAAATATATCCAAATCCTGTAGAAGATCAATTAAATATTATCTTATCTATCGGAAAAGATGGCACACAGACTACGATCAAAATCATCGATTTATTGGGAAATGAAGTGGCAACACTTTCAAATGAACGCCTAAATGCTGGCGAGCAGACCAAAAGCTTCGTCATTCCAAACAGGATTAATCCTGGTATTTACTTTTTGAGGGTTATTGCCGGTTCCGAAAGCCAGGTAAAACGGATCTCGGTTTTATAACACCATTTTCTTTTCTATTTTTGATTGATGTGGATTTAATTCCCGTCTATTTTATCATATTTCATATTCTTAAGAATGAAAATCATCGCCATTGGCAGAAATTATGCCGAACACGCAAAAGAACTGAACAATCCGGTTCCAACCACACCTGTAATTTTTCTGAAACCTGATACTGCTGTTTTAAAAGACAACAAGCCTTTTTACCTGCCTGATTTTTCTGATGATGTACATTACGAATTAGAAGTGGTATTAAAAATCTGTAAAGAAGGAAAACACATCGCAGAAAAATTCGCCGCGAATTATTATGATGAAGTGGGATTAGGTATCGATTTTACCGCCCGTGATATCCAGAGCAAACACAAAGAAAAAGGATTGCCTTGGGAACTTGCCAAAGCTTTTGATAACTCGGCACCCATCAGTATCTTCCATCCCAAAAGTGATTTTGAGGACCTTTATAATTTAAATTTTGAGTTGAAAGTAAATGGAGAAAGCCGCCAGGTAGGCCATACTAAAGATTTGTTATTCTCGTTCGAGAAGATAATCAGCTTTGTTTCTCAATATATTACTTTAAAAAAAGGCGATTTAATTTTTACAGGAACGCCGCAGGGCGTCGGAAAAATAAATAAAGGCGATAAATTGGAAGCCTGGTTAGAAGGAAAGCAACTTTTAAATTTTGATGTAAAGTAACGAATGATTAAAAACCCGATCCAGTATAAGTTAAAATTTTTAGTTTCGATCTGCCTTTTATTTGCTTCAACTTCTGTTCAGGCGCAACAGATTTATAGTACGAATAAATACCCGATTACCGATTTCAGACAACCTTTGGATATTAGTCCCCCTGCCCTTGCAGGTTCTTTTGGTGAAATCCGCGGCAATCACTTCCATTCTGGAATTGATTTCAGGACCAACCAACGCGAAGGTTACCCGGTTTATGCCGTTGCAGATGGCTATATTTCGAGGTTAAGGGTTCAGAACAGTGGCTTCGGACAGGCATTGTACATCAATCACCCTAATGGTTTCACTACCGTATATGGCCACCTTCAACGGTTTGCTCCCAAAATTGGAACCATTGTTAAAAACCTTGAATACGAAAAAAAATCATTTGAGATTGATGAGTTTCCCGATGCCACATTAATTCCCGTACATAAAGGCGAGATTATTGCCTGGTCTGGTAACCGTGGTAGTTCTGGTGGTCCGCATTTGCACTTCGAAATCAGAGATACCAAAACAGAAGAGACCATAAATCCTCAGTTTTTCGGGATCGTTATACCCGATAACATTCCGCCTGTTATTCATGGTTTATATGTATACCGTTTAAATGGCAAAACCTTCAACGAAAATACACCTAAACAAGCCATCGGCATTAGTGGAGCAAATGGCAATTATAAAACCACCGTCCCCATCAGCTTAACTGGTGAGGTTGGCTTCGGCATCATGGTAACCGATCGGCATAATGGTTTATCGGGCACCAACGGGGTATATTCGATCCAACTGGAGGTTGATGGGAAGAAAATATATACTTCTGCCCTTGAACGCTTTGCGTTTGAAGACAGTAAGGCCATCAACTCGCACATCGATTACCCAACTTATTTAAATACAAAAAGAAGCATTCAGAAAAGTTTTGTTGAACCTGGCAACCCTTTAAAAATCTATAGCGGTTTGGTCAATAGTGGCAGGATTAATTTCAATGACGGTGCTTCACACCAGCTGCGCTATATCATAACAGATTCGAAAGGGAACTCGTCTGTTCTACCTTTTACCGTAAATGCAGGTACTGCACCTATTGCTGCTCCGGTTATTCCCGCCGGAATAATTTATCCATATAATAAGATGAATGAATTTAATACCGATGATATTAAAGTGGTTTTCCCACTTGGGACATTATATAGCGATTTAAATTTCGCTTATAAAAAGTTGCCTAAACCAACGGGAAATGCCTGGTCGGCTGTGCATCAGATTCATAATAAGTACACACCACTTCATGTCGGTTTCGATATCTCGATCAAGGCTGACAATCTTCCAGAAAACTTAAGAAGCAAAGCCCTAATTGTAAATAGCAACGGTACATCTCAGGGCGGTTTTTTCGAGAATGGCTATGTTAAGGCTACTCCAAAAAACTTCGGCAGTTTTTATATCGCTATCGACACCGTTGCGCCAAGGATAGTACCTGTAAATATTGCCGAGGGGAAAAACATGGCTGGTTTATCTAAAATATTTTTCAGGATCAGTGATAACTTATCAGGGATAAAAAGTTTTAATGGCTATATCGATGGCAAATGGGCATTAATGGAATTTGATACCAAAACAGCAACGCTTTGGCACAGTTTTGACGAAAGAACGGCTTCAGGAAAGCATACATTGGAGCTGATAGTAGCGGACATGAAAGAGAATACGCGAAAATACACGGTAACATTCTTTAAATAGGATCAGGATTTTTAAGATTTAAGGGTTTTACGATCGAATTGTTATCAAAACCACAATTAAAACTAAGAAATGTCATCTTTTAACATAAATCGAACAGTATAATGAGTTAAAACGTTTAAATTGCGTGTAGTCTTAAGTATTCAATCAATATAACATTCTAAATTCAATCATTAAAACATGGCAGCGTTAAAGGAAGGTGATCAGGCACCGGCAATCACATCAAAAGATCAAAACGGCATTGAAGTTTCATTAAGCGATTATCAAGGCAAAACGGTTGTTCTGTATTTTTACCCTAAAGATGATACACCAGGCTGTACCGCCGAAGCTTGCGATTTCAGGGATAACTATCAGGGCTTACAAGCAAAAGGCATTGTGGTTTTAGGTGTTAGCGTTGATGATGAAAAATCGCACCAGAAGTTTGTTACCAAGCATAACTTACCATTTACCCTGCTTGCCGATACCGACCAGAAAATTGTAAACGACTACGGTGTTTGGGCAGAAAAAAACATGTACGGTAAAAAATACATGGGTACGGTACGTACCACTTTCATTATAGATGGCGATGGAAAAATTACCCATATCATCAAAAAAGTTGACACAAAAAACTCAACACAACAAGTACTCGATTTAATTAATAACTAATTATGATATAGCAGGTAAAATATTACCTTTGCTATGTAACAACAACCTCTTATTTTAATGAAACATACAATTAAAGAGCTAGAAGATATTGCCTCTCAAATTAGAAGAGATATCGTAAGAATGGTTCACGGATGTCAATCAGGTCACCCAGGCGCTTCGCTTGGTTGTACAGATTTTTTTACAGCTTTATATTTTGAAGTATTGAACCACAAAACAGACTTCACAATGGAAGGTGCTGGCGAAGATCTTTTCTTCCTTTCGAACGGACACATTTCTCCGGTATGGTACAGTACATTAGCCCACGCTGGTTATTTCGATAAAAGTGAACTGGCAACTTTCCGTAAACTGGATTCTAGATTGCAGGGCCACCCTACAACACACGAGCACCTACCAGGTATCCGTATTGCTTCAGGATCTTTAGGCCAGGGCTTATCAGTTGCTATTGGAGCAGCTTTAGCAAAAAAATTAAACGGCGACAAATCCCTTATCTTCGCCTTATTGGGTGATGGAGAATTACAGGAAGGGCAAAACTGGGAAGCAGCAATGTTCGCCCCTTTTAATAAAGTAGATCATTTAATTGCATCTGTTGATTATAACGGACAGCAAATTGATGGTCCTACAAGTAAAGTTCTTGCCTTAGATGATTTAAAAGCTAAATTTGAGGCTTTTGGATGGCATGTAATCAATACCGATGGTAACGATATGAAAGCTATCGTTGAAGGCCTACATTATGCTAAAACACTAACCGGAAAAGGTAAACCAATCTTAAATTTAATGAGTACTCAAATGGGTGCTGGTGTAGATTACATGATGGGCACACATAAATGGCACGGTACTGCGCCTAATGATGAGCAGTTGGCAGCAGCGTTAGCGCAATTACCAGAAACTTTAGGGGACTACTAGCCCCCTGCCCCCTGAAGGGGGAGTAAATAACTTTTAATTTTAACTACAAATAAAGCCCCTTTAGGGGTTTGGGGTATGAAAAAATATACATATACAGAAAAAAAAGATACGCGTTCGGGTTTTGGAGCTGGTTTACATGAGGCTGGAAAGAAAAACGAAAATGTAGTTGCCTTATGTGCCGATTTAGTTGGATCGCTTAAAATGGATGCTTTTATTAAAGATTTTCCTGAGCGTTTTACACAGGTTGGTATTGCAGAAGCAAACATGATCGGTATTGCAGCAGGTATGACCATTGGTGGTAAAATTCCCTTTACAGGTACTTTTGCCAACTTTTCTACAGGCCGCGTTTACGACCAGATCCGCCAATCAGTAGCTTATTCTAATAAAAACGTTAAAATCTGTGCATCTCACGCAGGTTTAACCTTAGGCGAAGATGGTGCAACACACCAAATTTTAGAAGATATAGGTTTAATGAAAATGTTGCCAGGAATGGTAGTAATCAATCCTTGCGATTACAACCAGACTAAAGCAGCAACTATGGCCATTGCAGAATACGAAGGCCCGGTTTATTTACGTTTTGGCCGTCCGGTAATCCCTGTATTTACAGATCCAGATCAAAAATTTGAGATTGGTAAAGCATGGATGGTTAACGAAGGAACAGATGTTACCATTATTGCTACAGGCCATATGGTTTGGAAAGCAATCGAAGCTGGTGAGAAATTAGCTGAATTGGGTATCGATGCTGAAATTATCAATATCCACACCATTAAACCTTTAGATGACGAAGCCATCTTAAAATCAGTTAAAAAAACTGGTTGTGTGGTTACCTGCGAAGAGCATAATAAATTTGGTGGCTTAGGCGAAAGTGTAGCGCGTTTGTTAACTACCGAATTGCCAACACCACAAGAGTTTGTAGCCACTAATGATACTTTTGGAGAAAGCGGAACACCAGATCAATTAATGTCTAAATATGGCTTAGATGCTGTAAACATTGTTGAAGCTGTTCAAAAAGTAATTGGCAGAAAAAAATAGATGTGAGAAATTAGATGTGAGATTTGAGACATTGAGTCTATTGAATCTCACATCTCATATCTCGTATCTCACATCTAAAAAATACAATGAAACAAGTTGAAGATTCAGAAATTCTTGCAATGTTCGCTGTTGAGCGTACGCGTAATGAAGCCTTTAACCTGTTGCTAAAAAAATACCAGCAAAAAATATACTGGCATATCCGCAGGCTGGTTTTAAACCACGATGATTGCGACGATCTTTTACAAGAAGTATTTGTTAAAGTCTGGAAAAACCTCGATAAATTTAGAAGCGATTCTCAGCTTTATACCTGGATTTACCGTATTGCCACCAACGAATCCATCACTTTCTTAAACAAGCAAAAACAGCGGAACAATACACCTTTGGATGAAGTATCATCCGAGCTTGCCGATAACTTAGTTGCCTCATCTTATTTTAACGGCGATAAACTTGAGCTTAAACTGCAAAAAGCAATCCTTACCCTGCCTGAAAAACAACGGATTATCTTCAACATGAAATATTTCGACGATATGAAATATGAAGAGATTTCGGAAGTGTTAGGTACCTCCGTAGGAGCTTTAAAAGCGTCATTTCACATCGCTGCAAAAAAAATTGAAGCTTTTATTACAAATGATGAAATAGACTATTAAACCTTTTCACTTTAATTGTATCATATATCTGTGATGAACGAAAATATAGAAAATAACGATTGGATGAACGAAGCCCCTGTACTTGCAGCAATGGGGAAACGCAACCCTTTCTCCGTTCCTGATGGATATTTCGAAAATTGTGATGAGGACATTTTTTCTGCTGTCTTTTTAGATGGATTGAAACAGAAAACAAGTGACAATAATTTTGAAGTTCCGCAGAATTATTTTGAAGATCTAACGGAACGCATACAAACCAAAATTGCGCTGTCCGAATTGCCAAAAGCAGAACAGGCCTTTGCAGTACCCGAAAATTATTTCGACACCCTGCAGAGTAGAATTGCTGATCGGATTGCGGCATCGGAGCCTAAAAAGGAGGCCAAAGTTATTCCTTTATGGAGGCGCAACATTGTTAAATATGCAAGCGCGGCCTGTTTCTTATTAATGGCTTCGTTTGGTGTTTATTTTTACCAGAACGGCTCTACCAATGCGGTTCAGCAAGTACAATCTGCAGAAGCAATGAACGAACAGCTATTATATGATATTGACGAAAGTACGATCATCGATCATTTAGAAGCGCAAAATACTACATCATCTAATATAAAAACGGCTTCTGCGTCAGATACAGAAATGGAAAACTATATCTTGAGTAATTTCTCATCAAATGATTTATCTCAGGAACTAAATAATTGATATAATGAAGAATTTACTTTTTGTTGCTTTAATGTTTTTATTACCCACTACCTTACTGGCACAAAAACCAAGGGGAGAAGAAATAGAATCACTTAAAATAGCTTTTTTCACTCAAAAACTAGACCTATCACCAGAAGAGGCTAAAATTTTCTGGCCGATTTATAACGATATGCAGGCAGAGCAAAACGCCTTGCGCAAAGAACGAATGCAGAAAATGATCTCTTTCAGAAAAACGACTGAAATAGATAACCTAACCGATGCACAGGTCCAAAGTTTAATTACCAGCGAATTCGACTTCAAGCAAAGAGACCTCAATCTCGATAAAAAATATTACAACAAACTTAAAGCGGTATTGCCGATAAAAATTGTTGGAAAGTTTTACCGGGCACAGGAAGGTTTTAAACGCGAGTTACTCAATAGATTTAAAGGTGGCCAAAAAAAGCCATAAAGAAAAAGACTTACAGCAATGTAGGTCTTTTTTGTTTTAAAGCACTCTTTCATTTCCGTACTTTTGTGCCATGCTTACCCAACGTCAGTTGTTTTTACAACACAATGCACAAACCTCTCCTGAGCCGCTTATGCTCGAATTTGTAAGGGCTAAAGGAATTTACATTTATGATGCCCAAAACAAAAAACACATCGATCTTATTGCCGGTATCGGCGTAAGTAATGTTGGCCATTGCCATCCCGCCGTAGTGAAAGCTATTCAAGAGCAGGCAGAAACCTACATGCACCTAATGGTTTATGGCGAATATGTACAAACGCCTCAGGTAAATTTTGCCAAAGCCCTTGCCGATATTTTACCTGAAAGCTTAAGCTGCACCTACTTTTTAAACTCCGGAACCGAGGCTGTAGAAGGCGCCATGAAACTAGCCAAACGTTATACAGGCCGTAAAGGATTTATTGCCTGCAAAAATGCTTACCACGGGAGTACGCAGGGTGCCGAAAGTTTAATGGAAAGTGATTTCTATTCCTCCGGCTATGGCCCATTCTTGCCACATGTAAGTTTTATCGAACATAATAACATTGCTGATCTCGAAAAAATCACCTCAGAAATTGCTGCTGTTTTTATCGAACCCATTCAGGGTGAAGCCGGAATCCGGGTAGCCGATTTAACCTACATGCAGGCTTTGCGAGCAAAATGCACAGAAACCGGAACTTTGTTAATCTTCGACGAAATACAATCTGGTTTCGGCCGCAGCGGCAAGATGTTTGCTTTCGAGCATTACAATATTGTACCAGATGTGCTGCTCTTGGCGAAAGGAATTGGTGGTGGAATGCCAATAGGGGCTTTCATCAGTTCACTGGAGATTATGTCGGTATTATCGCATACGCCAATTTTGGGTCACATGACTACTTTTGGCGGTCATCCGGTTTGTTGTGCTGCTGGGTTGGCGACCTTACGTACCTTGGTTGATGATCATATTGTTGATGAAGTAGAAGAAAAAGGACAATTGTTTAAACAGCTTCTTCAACATCCTGCCATTAAAGCAATTAGGGGGAAAGGTTTAATGTTGGCGGTAGAATTTGAAAATTTCGAGATCAATAAAAAAATCATCGATGCCTGCATTTTAGACGGTGTGTTATCAGACTGGTTTTTACATTGCAGCAATTCTATGCGTATTGCCCCTCCTTTAATTATTACCAAAGAAGAAATTGAAGAAGCTTGTGCGATCATCTTAAAAAATATTAACTTAGTTTTAGAGACTAAAGCATAAAGCTGAAAGACTAAGAACATTAACTAAATTAAAATGAACGTACTCATAGTTGAAGATGAAAAAAGCCTGGCGCTTGAAATGGATGAATTCTTGAGCAAAGAAGGATTTATTGTAGAGCATGCCTGGAAAAAATCTTCTGCAGAAGAAAAGATATTTGTAAACAATTACGATTTCATTTTACTCGATTTAGGTTTGCCCGATGGTGATGGTTTTGAAATTTTGAAACAGTTGAAAGCCATGAAAGATCGTGATGATGCTGTAATTATCTTAACCGCACGTAGTGCTGTAGATGACCGGATTAAGGGGCTTGATGAAGGCGCAGACGATTATTTACCCAAGCCATTTTCGCTAAATGAACTTTTAGCACGTATGCATGCCATTACCCGCAGAAAACACAAGTTAGAGAAAAATGAGGTAAACATCCACGATTTTTTGCTCAATATCCAAAACAGGACCGTTTCTTTTGGTGATGAAAGATTAAACCTTACCAAAAAGGAATTCGAAATATTTAACTATCTGGTGTTGAACAAAAACCGCGTGGTATCGAGAATGAGTTTAACTGAACACGTTTGGGGCGATATTTTAGAAGTCAATTCTGATTCCAACTTCGTTGATGTTCATGTTAAAAACCTGCGAAAAAAACTTGCAGCAGTGAGTGTAACAGACTGGTTTGAAACCGTAAGGAGTATTGGCTACAGGATTAATTGCTAGCGAGTCGGGAAGTCTGGGGTCTGAAGTCAGAAATTAAGCGTCGATCTACCAATGAACCAATGGCAATTGAACCAATGAACCATTAGATAAAATGAAGTTACAGGTTAAGTTTTCTTTATACAATGCAGTAACCAAAATTGCCATTATTCTGGTATTGGGGGCTATCATTCTATTTTCGTTGGATAAACTTGCCTACAACCAATTTGACAACCGTTTAATCAAAAAGAAAAACAAAATCATTAAAAACTTAAACGATAATGAGATCGATAGCCTTTTAAATAAGGAACAGTCTTTTACCGATTACAATATTTTAAAGGAAGAATTTATTGTTTTAACAGATATCCCTGATAACCAGAAAGACTCTACAGCAAAAGTATTTACAGAAAAGAGGGAAATCGAAGGTGATATTGAGGTATATAGAATCCTCAATTATAAATTTTCTTATCATACAAACTGGTATAATTTGGAGATTGGAGAAACGATGACCGCGCTCCAATCTATTAAAAATTCGATCCGTTTTTACATGCTGATTGTGTTGGTTGCCGCCTTGCTTGTTACTTTGGTAGCAGATTTTACCTTCTCAAACTTTTTACTAAGGCCTTTTTATCTCATTATCGACAAAAAGATCAATCTGGTTGATGATCCTTCACATTACAATTACCAGAATATACCAACTACCACCAACGATTTTAAAATCCTTGATAATAGCATAAACTCTTTAATGCGTAAAATAAATACGCTATTCGCTTTAGAAAAGCAGTTTATAGCTAACGTTTCGCACGAGTTACTTACCCCCATTTCAATTTTAAGTACGCGCTTCGAAAATATGCTCAACACGCCAGATATTCCGGTAGAGCACGAAAACAAAATCTACGCCTCTTTAAAAACCTTAAACCGCTTAAAGATAATTATCAACAGCTTATTGCTCATTTCGAAGGTAGAAAACAATCAGTATCTGAAAACCGAAGAAATAAGCCTCAAACAGGAAATCGATGATATATATGAAGATCTGGAAGATCGAATAGCAGACAAAAACATCGTCTATAATGCCCACCTTTCAAAGGATTTTCATTTTACCGGAAATAAAGCACTGATACATACCCTTTTAATCAACATCATCAATAATGCGATAAAGTATAATATTGAGGGAGGCACCATTGCCATAACAGATAAAACCGAAGCCGAAAAATATATCCTCACCATCAGCGATACCGGATCTGGTATGAGCGCAGCACTGGTAGAAAATGCTTTCGATCGGTTTAAAAGGGGAAATACCGAAGAAAACGGCTTTGGCCTGGGGCTGGCCATTGTACAAAGTATTGCCCGATTCCATAAAATAGAGGTCGATATTAAATCTGAAGAACACAAAGGAACCAGCATTTCGTTGTTTTTTTAAAACGAAACTTCCTGATAAGTTTACCACATAGCGCATATATTTATTATAAACTTAATTCCGGTGTAAGATCGGTACAGGTTTAAGAATCTTTTTGGCAGGGGCTTTGCTTAATAATAAAAAATCAATCCGATAAGAAAAGAATATATCTTAATGAAAAATATCATCCCAATACTAGGAGCAGCCGCTTTATTGCTGGCATCGTGCCAGGGCGGCACAGCAAAAAAAACACAGGCAAAAATCGATTCCACCATAGTAACCAATGCAACGGCAAGCCCCGATTCTATTCGGTGCTTCCAGTACATTAAAAACCGGGATACTGCCACCCTATCGTTAAAAAAAACGGATCATAAGGTAACAGGTACGTTAGGTTATAATTTGTACGAAAAAGATAAAAATGCAGGCACTATAGCCGGAATTCTTAAAGGCGATACCATAATTGCTAACTATACTTTTCAGTCTGAAGGCAAAACATCAATTAGGGAAGTGGCTTTTTTGAAAAAGGGCGATCAGTTAGCTGAGGGATTTGGCGATGTACAGGAAGTAAAAGGGGAAACCAAGTTCAAAGACCTAAGCAAACTAAAGTTTGATGGATCGATGACTTTTGACAAAATTGATTGTAAATAATCCCGAAGAACCGTCATTCCCAACTTGATTGGGAATCTTAATGCCTAACAAAAATGCTTTAAGATTTCCGCATGCGCGAGAATGACGATTTTTCTATAATTTGAACTTTATTTAGTTACTGCGTCCTTCGCTGCTTTCGTCCATTCTTCGCTTAACTTAAGCATATAATCAGAGTATTTTTGTATTTCATCTGGCTTTAGCTTGCTTGCCCAGCCTGTTGCCTGATTTGCCCAAGCTGTGTATTTATCGCTTAATGCTTTAATTTCTGCAGCATTTTTACTTTTCACAGCTGCTACATATTCGTCTTTAAGTTTAGCATATTCAGCAAGCCCTTTGTTTACTTCTTCACTTGAGAAAGTTGGAACATCGGTTTTAACTGTTTCAGTTGTTTTTGTCGTTATTTTGGTAATGGTGTCTCCATTAGCGGAAATTTCACTAGAGTCTTTGGTTGTTTCTGTTTTTTTAGTGCTCTCGCACGAAACCAATGTAGAAGCCAGTAAGCCTGCTGCAGCAATAGATAAGAGGGTGTTTTTCATGATTAATTTGGTTTTAGTCCTGAACAGACGAAATATGATGCCAAATCATAAAAAATCCGATCAAATACTTAAATATTGTGACCGGATATCTTAATTATATTAAATATAGTTGTGCTATAAGTCTTCAAAGCGTTCCCAAAAACCATCAACAGGCAGCTTGGCAAATATATTTACGGGTTCTTTTTTAACGGGGTGTATAAACTGTAAGCGGCGGGCATGTAGGCAAATGCTTCCTTTTCTGCTTCCCCGGGGGTAGCCATATTTATTATCACCCATAATCGGGCACCCCATTGATGAGAGCTGAACCCTGATCTGGTGCGAACGTCCGGTTAAGGGATCTACCTCCAAGAGGTAATAATCGCCAACCTTCGCCTTAACTTTGTAAGAAAGCTCCGCACGCTGACTACCAGTAACCTCTGTATTGTAATAGGAAACCACATTTTTCTGTGGGTTTTTAACCAGCCAATGAATCAAAGTAGCCGATTCTTTCTCTGGCTTGTTCTTCACCACAGCCCAATAAGTTTTCTTTACTTCTCTATTTTTAAAAACGGCATTCATCCGTTCTAAAGCTTTACTCGTTTTGGCAAACAAGATTACACCGCTCACCGGCCGATCTAAACGATGTACTACACCCAAAAAAGCACCGTTTGGCTTATTGTACTTTTTAGCGATATACTTTTTCACTTGTTCATCCAAAGGCTCATCACCTGTTTCATCAACCTGCACAATATCACCTGCCCTTTTATTAATGGCGATTAAATGGTTATCTTCAAAAAGGATGTCGTTATCGGTAATTGGCATCGGGGTAGTTCATTGGTTCATTCGTCATTAGTTCATTTGATAAGGCAAATCGTCTATTCCGAAAGTTTATTGGTTAATCGGTTAGCTGTTTAATTGTTTAAAATTGGATAGTTTATCTGTGCCTTGAAAAGAACTCCAAACTCAAAACGCCCAATTCCAAACTTAATACTGTTCTTTCTCGTTCGGGAAATCGTTTGCTTTTACATCACGAATGTACGATTGTGCTGCGCCTAAAATTTCATCGTATAAATTGATATACTGACGTAAAAAACGTGGTTTAAACCCTTTTGTTAAGCCAATCATATCATTTACAACCAAAACCTGGCCGTCACAGTCTTGTCCGGCACCAATACCAATTGTTGGGATATTTAAGCTTTCTGTAACTTCTTTACCTAAAGCAGCAGGAATTTTTTCCAATACGATAGCAAAACAGCCCGCAGCCTGTAAAGCCAAGACATCTGTTTTTAACTTATTTGCTTCTTCTTCTTCCTTAGCGCGAACCGTATATGTTCCGAATTTATAAATCGACTGAGGTGTTAAACCCAAATGCCCCATTACAGGTATTCCTGCTGTGATAATTCGTTGAACCGATTCGATAATTTCTTCGCCGCCTTCCAATTTAACACCGTGGGCGCCCGATTCTTTCATAATCCTTATCGCTGAGTTCAAAGCTTCCTTTGAATTTCCCTGATAAGAGCCAAAAGGTAAATCGACAACAACAAAAGCGCGCTTAACTGCCCTGATTACCGAGGCAGCATGGTAAATCATTTGGTCTAGCGTAATAGGTAAAGTTGTTTCGTGACCAGCCATTACATTAGAAGCCGAATCGCCGACCAATAAAACGTCTAACCCTGCATCATCTAAAATAGTTGCCATCGAGTAATCGTAGGCCGTTAACATAGATATTTTTTCACCACGTTGCTTCATTTCCTGTAAAGTGTGCGTGGTGATGCGTTTGATTTCTTTATGTACCGACATGGGATTTGTTTTGTGTTGCCAAAAGTATTGTTTTTTCTTTAATTAAGCTGAAAAGACCAAAGGTAAAAGACCAAAGCTATTTCAGGCAAAAATCATTTTTTATTTAAATCGTGTCTCACTGCTTTCAGCTTTAGTCTTTCTGCTTTTAGCTCCTACCTTATTTCACTTTTCTCTTTACATTTCCAATCTAAAACTCTATCTTTGTACCCCGAAATGGAAGGGGTATATTCATCTTTTTTTGCACCCAGCAAAAACGGCTTTATTGCCGAAAGCCATTCTTTTTTCAACTCTTTTTTAAATCAAAATCCATATTGTAATTACCATGACTAACTACACCAAGTTACCTGCGATTTTATTACTGGCCGATGGCACAGTTTTTTACGGCAAAGCGGCCGGAAAAATTGGCACCACTACTGGCGAAATTTGTTTTAATACCGGGATGACAGGTTACCAGGAAATTTTTACTGATCCAAGTTATTTTGGCCAGATAATGGTTACCACCAATGCGCATATTGGCAATTACGGTATCCACAAAGATGAAATCGAATCAGGTTCGATTAAAATTGCTGGTTTAGTCTGCAAAAATTACAACATCGTTTATAGCCGTAAAGAAGCAACAGAATCGATTCAGGATTATTTTCAGAACGACAATCTGGTTGCCATTTCTGATATCGACACACGTGCATTGGTCCGCCACATTAGAGATAAAGGCGCAATGAATGCGATTATTTCTTCTGAGATTACGGATTTAGAAGAATTAAAACAAAAATTAGCCGAAGTACCTTCAATGGAAGGTTTAGAGCTTTCATCTAAAGTAAGTACAACAGAACCTTATTTTTATGGCAACCCTGAAGCGAGCTTAAAAGTTGCGGCTTTAGATTTAGGCATCAAGAAAAACATTTTGCGCAGTTTCGAAAACCGAGATATCTATGTTCAGGTTTTCCCGGCGAAAACGACTTTTGCCGAAATGGAAAAATTCAGCCCTGATGGTTATTTCATTTCTAATGGCCCTGGCGATCCATCAGTGATGCCTTACGCTGTAGAAACAATCAAAGATATCCTAGCGGTAAATAAACCAATGTTCGGGATTTGTTTAGGTCACCAGTTATTGGCCGAAGCTAATGGTATCGGCACCATGAAAATGTTTAACGGTCACCGTGGATTAAACCATCCGGTAAAAAACATTATCAAAAACCACTGCGAGGTTACTTCACAAAACCACGGTTTTGGTGTAATTCCTGATGAGGTTAGGAGCTCTGATAAAGTAGAGATTACACACGTTAACTTAAACGATAAATCAATCGAGGGTATCCGTGTTAAAGGTAAAAAAGCATTTTCGGTGCAATATCACCCAGAGTCTTCACCAGGTCCACACGATTCGCGTTACTTATTCGACGATTTTGTTGATGTAATGAAGGGCGAATTAACCTGGTAAACTACAAGTCTTTTTATTAAAACATTAAAACACTGCTCAATCCTATTGGCAGTGTTTTTTTATTTAAATTAAAACATGTTGAAAAATCTTTTTGTTGCGTGTATTGCTGTTTCATTGTGTTTGTTCAGCTCCTGTATTTCCAGATTGTCGAGACCGGCAATCACAGGCACTATATTGGATTATCAGAACAAACCTGTTGTTGGCTGTAAGGTGGGCGAAACCATTACCGATGCAAATGGTAAATTTTACCTCAAAGAAATCCGTTATAATAAATTTTTCATAACCGAAATCTTCATGATGGAGGCCCCTCCCCTTCACTTTTCTGAAACTATAAAAAAAGAAGGATTTTTGAGTTACAACATAGAAGGACATAATACTTTTGGTGGTGGACAGAGAAAGGGAACAGCTGCTAACATCGACACGATTTACTTAAAAAGAATAAATGAAGTACTTAACGCTAAAGATTACATTTATGCTAACTGGAGATTTGCCGCAAATAAAAACTTAGACACCCTCTATGGTACAAATACCAATTTCAGGATTCAAAATTCAGTAACCAATAACAGGGAATTTGTAGAGAAAATACAGTATGGGTTAATTTATAAATTTCACGCAACAAAGAAACCGGACACCGCGTGGAGCGCTGAATCATATGACTTGAAAACGACCTATTGGGTATCGCTTAAAACCGACGGAACCTTTACAGGAAAAAAGGTACGCGAATACCAAAACCCCTGGAAACACAGAATGGAATACGATCGCACTTATAGAGAATCGTATGTTATTCCTGCCGACAGTATAAATACAAAAGGAAAGTTTAGTTTTCTAAAAGATCAAATTGTTTTCGACGAAGCTTTTAACAGGGCAAAAAACACTTATAAAATAGATTCGATTGATCGCGATGTCATCATTTTAACCAAAAAGAGCACCAATTAATGTTTTTACCTACTACAAACATCATTTTACCGACATTTTCGGTTATCCATCCACAAATTCATTCTCTATTCATTTAAAGCTGCTTACATTCGCAATATGGAAACAAAAAAAGCCATTATCAGCGTTAAAAATCTGGTAAAAAAATACGATGATTTCGTGGCCGTTCAAGGGCTTAGCTTTGAAGTTTACGAGCATGAAATTTTTGGTTTGCTTGGCCCTAATGGCGCCGGAAAAACCACTACCCTCGAAATTATTGAGACCCTAAGGGATAAAACCTCGGGCGAAATTATTGTTGATGGCTTTTCTGTCGACAAGCAGCCGCAGGATATTAAACAGATTATCGGTGTACAGCTACAGGCAGCTGGTTATTATCCAAATCTGAATTTGATCGAACTGATCGAACTTTTTGCCGGTTTATATGGTGCCAGCATCAAACCGATGGAAATGCTGGAGAAAGTAAACCTTCAGGATAAGGCCAAAGCCAAATATAAAGCACTTTCTGGCGGACAGAAACAGCGCTTCTCTATAGCCACTACATTAATCAACCAACCCAAAATTATTTTTTTGGATGAGCCCACTACAGGCTTAGACCCACAGGCCAGAAGAAATCTCTGGGATCTGATTATCGAAATCCGAAATGCAGGTACTACCGTTGTTATTACTACCCACTATATGGACGAGGCTGAGCAACTTTGCGATCGCGTTGCTTTTGTAGAACGTGGACAGATTATCGCGCTGGATACGCCTGATAATTTAATAGATAAATTAGTGAGCAGTGGTTTTGAGCGCAAAAAAGAGGTTAAGAAGGCCAATCTGGAAGATGTTTTCATCAACCTTACTGGCCAGGAATGGAGAGAATAACCCCCCAGCCCCCTGAAGGGGGACTTTAAACCTATTGCTTAATACTTTTTTTAATAAAATCCAGCAGAATTAATATGCAAAAAGATATACACGAGAGAAATCCAAACTCCCCTTCAGGGGCTGGGGGTTATAGTAACCTTACAGCAACCCTTGCCCTTGCCAAAGCGAGTTTCCGGTCAATTATGCGGAGCCCATCGGCAGTGGTATTTACCCTTGCTTTTCCTTTGATATTTATCCTTGTCTTTGGATTTTTAGGTGGTGGAGGAACACGCATCGATGTGGGCGTAACACCAGGCTCTGATGTAAACAACCCGGTAATGGGCATGTTAGAAAAAACAGGAATGATCCGCCTGGTTAAAGATAAATCGAAAGCTGAGTTTGATAAACTGTTAGAAAAAGGCAATGTTGATGCCATGATTGATGTTCACAGAAAAGTCAATTCAGCTGCTTATTCGGTCAACGTAGTTTACACCTCCGCATCAAGAGATAAAGGCGGGATTTTAAAATCGGTTTTAAACAATATTTTTTACGATAAAACCTTAAAACCAACAGTAGCAGAAATAAAAGAAAGCACCATTACAGGCCGTGAATATAAAACCATCGATTTTATACTTCCTGGGCAGTTAGGCTTCTCGCTATTAAGCACAGGTGTTTTCGGAACGGCATTCGTTTTTTTAAGTCTGCGCCAAACCCTGGTTATTAAACGCTTTTTTGCAACACCAGTAAGGCGTTCAAGCATTGTAATCGGCGAAGGTATTGCCCGTATCGGCTTTGCGTTAATCGGCGCGTTATTTATCATTTTGATTGGCCATTTCTTTTTTGGCTTCACTCTCGTCCATGGTGCACTCACCGTCGTCAATATGCTTATACTGGCCACCCTTGGTGTGATTGTTTTTATGGGCTTTGGTTTTATCATTTCAGGTATTGCTAAAAACGAAAGTATGGTACCACCCATCTCGAACATCGTTACCTTACCGCAGTTTTTACTATCAGGGACATTCTTTTCCATCGAGGCTTTTCCTAGCTGGTTACAGCCCATTAGCAGAGCATTACCCCTTACCTATTTAAACGATGCCATGCGCAAAGTGGCTTTTGAGGGCTTGGGCTTATGGGACGTTAAATTCCAGGTCATGATCCTATTGCTCTGGGGCATTGGTATTTATGCTGTCGCCGTAAAAGTATTTAAATGGGAATAACTGAAAAAAGAAGGTTTTTAAATGGTAGCAAATTAGCTATCATTTTTTTTGGATAAAAATCTTTAATATCGGATAAGTAAATTTTAAATCCAACCGATATTTACTATATTTGGGTATGTGGGAATTCGATTTAAGCGATTTAGAAGAACTACTACCTCAAATAGACAGGTTGTACGAGAAAAAAGCCAGGCTAGAAACCTCAAGGCCACTACCTAATAGCGCGCTGCACCGTATCAAAGAAGACCTCACCTTAGAATGGACTTACAACTCCAATAGCATAGAAGGGAACACCTTAAGTCTGAAAGAAACCCAAATGGTTTTACAGGAAGGTATGACGGTTAAAGGCAAATCGTTAAGAGAGCATTTTGAAGCTTACAATCATGAAAAAGCCATTGATTATCTTTATACCTTAGTTAATAAAAACTACGCGCTTAGAAGTATCGATATTTTGTCTCTTCATGGTCTAGTGCTCAGGAGCATTGAAGATGATTACGCAGGCCGGCTAAGAAACGGCGGCGTTCGTATTGTTGGTGCAAATTTTACACCCCCCAACGCTAATAAGGTTTCTGATCTACTAGATGAATTAATTGGCTTCATTAATGATAACCCATTAGGATTAAATGATATTCTATTGTCTACTATTTTTCATCATAAATTGGTTTGGATTCATCCTTTTTTTGATGGAAATGGCCGTACGGTTAGGCTTGCCATGAATTTACTGCTCATGCGCAAAGGTTTCCCACCTGCTATTATCCTCAAAAACGACAGAAAGAAATACTACGAAGCACTTAACCAAGCCAACAAGGGTAATTACCATAAGCTTTGTTTGTTAATGCTGCAGGCCCTGGAGCGCTCGTTAAACATCTATATAAATGCATTGCCAGGAAATACCTACGGAAATTACGAACTAATATCGCATATTGTTTCAGAACCTGATGTTCCATATGGCCAGGAGTATGTGAGTTTACTAGCGAGGCAGGGTAAAATAGATGCTTACAAAGAAGGTAGAGATTGGCTTACCACAAAATCGGCAGTACAAAGCTATATCAAAACACGAAAAAGAAACGTTAACCTTTTTTAACTTTTTACAGACTGATATTGGTGTAATTTTACCGAAAAATATTTAATGAAAAGTTTGATTATCTTTTGCTGTATTTTACTGATTGCCAATACTTCAAAAGCACAGTTTAAATTCTTAGCTAATAACAGCTCTGACCAATACAAGGCCAAAATTTTTGTTGATAAATGTGAAGGTAATGCTTGTAGCGGAAAAGCTACAATTATTATTTACGATAAAGCCACAGATAGAGAAATAGACACCTTTCATTCTGAAGATTTGGATTTTGGCTTAACTGAAAGCCAGAATGCCAAACTTGGATGGCTCGATTTAGGCAAATATCAAACACCTTTAATTTTTGGCGATTTTAATTTTGATGGCTCTGAAGATATCGCGATAAGAAATGGTAACAATGGTGCTTATGCCAGTCCATCTTACAACATTTATTTATCATCAAAAGAAAACAAGTTTCTACTGAATAAAGAACTTACTAAAATGGCAAGCGAAAACCTTGGCATGTTCGATATTGATAAAAAAACAAACCAGGTTTCTATTCATCAAAAAGATGGATGCTGTTTTGACAAAACCATCAATTATAAATATGATACCAAAAATGTGCTTTACGAAGATTCATCGGTAATTGAAGATTCGAGTATTGCAGATAATGTTACGGTGATTACGCAAAAACTTGTTGATGGAAAAATAAAAAGAACTGTGCAAAAATTTAAGATGAAAGATTATTATAATCAATAAGTCGAATTTTTAACCACAGATAAACATGGATTTCTGTGTGACCGAAAGTCGTCACCCTGAATTTATTTCCGGGTCTATATTGCAAGAAAGATGCTGAAATAAATTCAGCATGACGATCGCCTTATACAACTCCCTCCAGTGGTAGCGTCTCGCTACGACATACGAATAAGTTTATTTTTGTAGTGTCTTAGCGGGATGCTAAGACCAAATTGTGATAGTATGCGGCATATCATCATTTCGAGCGAAGTGCAACGCAGCCGAGAACCACGAAGTGCTCATCGGAGCTAAATCTATCCGGAGAGCAATTTGATTTAGATCTCTCCGCTCCGCCATGCTCCGGTCGAGATGACGAACCTGCTATTAAAGACTTTTCTATTTAAAGTGCTGCTTTTACTAAAAATGGCAATATTTCTTTCTGGAAACTTACAAAGTTTTTACGAACGTCAGAATCGCTAACTGAGGTAAATGCAAATGAAAATACGATGCTCTTACTGGCTTTCAGCAGAAAGGCCAATCCTTCTCTTCTGGCAGGGTTATTCTTGAAGTTATCCAATTGCAGGTAAGCAGCTAATAACAATGCCTCTAGCTGATCTGATAAGTGTTTTAAGAACTCCTGTGAGTTTGCATTTTCACGAACAAAATCCCACCCGATAAATTCGTTACAGGCCGTAAAAGATAAACGGCTGGTTTTCATCACCAATGCTTTTAAATGTTCTTCTTCTGATGCATAGCTTAATTTATTATGCAGGATTTCGTGAAGATTCTGATCAAGATAATCCATCAGGATACTATCCAGCACCTGTTCTTTACTTTCGAAATATTTGTAAATCGTTGCTTTTGCAATACGTGCCTTTTTAGCAATTTCATTTACACTGGTTTTATGATAACCGTATTTTCTAAATAGTTCTTTGGCAGCCTTTTTTACTGTTTCTTTTATTTTTTCAGCTTCCATTTTAATTGCTTACGTGTAATAGTGTATTGCCCTGCAAAGAAATATTGTATGCTTTTAAGCTTCTTTCTGCGGGTGCTTTTTGTGGGCTACCGTCAATCAGTGAAAATTTTGCACCAGAACATGGATCGGTTGCGGTAAATCCACTGTCATCGGGCACTACTTTACAAATTTTCTCTGGATTTACGGTACTGCAACGATCGAATACTACATAACTGTTGGATGATATTCTCACAATAATTAAACCGCCAACACCCCGATCAGCAACTAACATAACATTATCTTTTTGCTTAATGGAAAACTCTTGAAGTGTTACATTATAATTTACCGGCACATCAGGAATGTAACCTTCATCTTTACCACAACCTGTGACAATCAAGAATACAAACAATATGCTATATAAGTACTTCATCATTAAATTAAAGCAGATTTAAATTGCTTCAAGAAACGCACATCGTTTTCAGAGAATAAACGCAGATCTTTAATTTCGTATTTCAGGTTGGTAATGCGTTCTATCCCCATTCCAAATGCAAAACCGCTGTATTTTTTCGAATTGACACCACAGTTTTCCAAAACATTGGGATCTACCATACCGCAGCCCAAAATCTCTACCCAACCACTGTATTTACAGAACTGACAACCTGCTCCTTTACAAATGGTGCATGAAATATCCATCTCTGCAGATGGCTCTGTAAAAGGAAAATATGATGGACGGAAACGTACTTTTGTACCTTCTCCATATAATTCCTGAACGAAATAAAATAAGGTTTGCTTTAAATCGGCAAATGAAACATTTTCATCAACATACAAACCTTCTACCTGATGGAAAAAGCAGTGTGCACGTGCAGAAATGGCCTCGTTACGGTACACACGACCAGGCATAATTGCCCTGAATGGCGGCTGGCCCTGCTCCATCATGCGCACCTGTACAGAAGAAGTATGCGTACGCAATGCGATATCGCCTTTTTCTCCGCCTTTTTTAATGAAGAAAGTATCTTGCATATCTCTTGCAGGATGCTCCTCAGGGAAGTTCAGTGCAGAGAAGTTATGCCAATCATCTTCAATTTCAGGACCTTCTGCTACTGTAAAACCAAGTTTAGCAAAAATCTCTACAATCTCCCTACGTACTAGGGCTAAAGGATGGCGAGAACCAATCTCGAAACCTTCACCCGGTAAAGTTAAATCTTGTTGTGAACTTTCAGTTTTTACCTCGGCATTTTCTGTAGATTCTTTTAAGGTGAGGTATTTTGATTCGGCAAGTTGCTTAAACTCATTTAAAACTTTACCTAACGATCTTTTTTCTTCAACAGAAACAGATTTGAATTCGTCGAAAATCTCTTTAATGATGCCTTTGCTTCCTAAATACTTGATGCGGAATTGCTCTAACTCGTCTGCTTTTTCAGTTACGAAAGCATTAATTTTATCGGTATATTGTGTTATTTTGTCCTGTAACATGGCTTCAAATATACGGCAAATTATCCAATAATTTTAGGGTTGATGGGTTCAAATAATCTGTTTACAATACCATTATAAAAGAAAATGAACCCATAAACTATAAAAGCCGCTTAAGCGGCTTTTATAGTTATCGTAGCTACATAGGTTTTAAATTACACCCAATTCTTTCCCTACCTTAGTAAATGCGGCAATCGCTTTATCTAAGTGATGTTGCTCATGTCCGGCTGATAACTGTACACGGATCCTCGCTTTGCCCTGAGGCACAACCGGATAAAAGAACCCGATTACATAAATACCTTCTTCTAACATTTTAGCAGCAAATTGTTGTGCAATTTTTGCATCGTACAACATTACCGGAACAATTGGATGGAAACCTGGTTTAATATCGAAACCAGCTACAGTCATTTTTTCACGAAAATACTTGGTATTGTTTTCTAGTTTATCTCTTAATGATGTGGTTTCGCTTAACATATCTAATACTGCGATAGATGCACCTGCAATTGCTGGTGCTAAGGTATTAGAGAACAAATAAGGGCGTGAACGTTGGCGCAACATATCAACGATTTCTTTTTTACCTGATGTAAAACCGCCTGACGCACCACCTAAAGCTTTACCTAAAGTACCGGTAATGATATCAATCCGGTCCATTACATTGAAGTGCTCGTGTGTTCCGCGGCCATTTTTACCGATAAAACCTGTACAATGCGATTCATCGATCATAATCAAGGCCTCGTATTTATCGGCCAGGTCTGCAATTTTATCAAGCGGAGCAACTGATCCGTCCATAGAGAAAGCACCATCGGTAACAATGATTCTATGTCTGCAATCTTTGGCAGCGATTAACTGTTTTTCCAGATCTTCCATATCTGCATTTTTATAACGGAAACGTTGTGCTTTACACAATCTAACACCGTCTATAATTGATGCGTGATTTAATTCATCAGAAATAATGGCATCTTCTGCATTAAACAAGGGCTCAAAAACACCACCATTGGCATCAAATGCAGCAGCATACAAAATGGTATCTTCTGTGCCTAAAAATTTAGAAATTTTAGCCTCCAATTCTTTGTGTACATCTTGTGTGCCACAGATAAAACGTACCGAAGACATTCCATAACCATGATCGTCGATCGCTTTTTTAGCCGCCTCTATCACCTTTGGATGAGAAGAGAGCCCTAAATAATTATTTGCGCAAAAGTTAACTACTTCAGCACCGCCACTTACTTTAATGTCGGCACCCTGAGGGGTAACAATAATTCTTTCGCGTTTAAATAATCCAGCGTTTTCGATTTCTTCAAGTTCTTTCTGAAGAACAGGTTGTAATGTTTTATACATGGCCTTTTGATATGGTTGATTTTACGCCCAAAGTTATAAAAAAAAGTCTTTACAGACCTAAAAAGGCAATTTTATACCTATATTTTGCAGACAAACGTTTGATCAATTAATTAATTACCACAAGATTTATTGATTTTAAAAAAATTAGCACTATAATTATTTCAAAATCCGACAAAACCCATATCCTATCGAATGGCGCTACTAGTTATGGTTGCAAAAAACTAATTACTATCCAATATGAAATTTGATGAATTATACTGGCACGACTCAGTAATAAAGAGCGTCGAAATAGATAGAACTAAACCAGGAAAACAAGATACTATCAGCTTTGAAATTGATTGGTACGACAGTGGAATAGGAAAACTTTTATTTGAAGATGTTTATTGGATGCGCATTGATATGAATTTTGGGATAGTAGCGGATGATTGTATTGATGATGCATTTATATCTTCGGCGGAAGATGTCGATCTTATAAGATTTAAGGGAAAATGGCGTGGATTAATTGATACCGATCTATCCTGTTATGTGATTAAAACTTCATCTACGGGAAGTGAATTCAAAATTATTTCTAAGGGATACCGATTAGAATAGCTTTTAAATAAATGAAAACGACTTCTTATAATAATCAACTGTTGTTATTTTTTTCAATCTTAACAAACTTTAACACCCCCCTATATGTATAGTCTTAAAAGTTATTCGATATTTATAGCTTACTAATCCAATTTATGATAAGAATTTGCGCGCTCCTGTTTTTTTGTGGCCTCACCAATTTTGTTTTTGCTCAACAATTTACGATCACGGGTATAGTTAAAGATACCAACGGACAGCCTGTTCCTTTTGCATCGGTTTATTTAAAAAACACCACTACCGGCACATCTGCAAATGTTGATGGGAGATATTCGATGAAGCTAAAAACGGGAGAATACACCTTAAATTTCAGGGCAGTGGGATATAAACAGCAGGAGCATATCATCAACCTTACCGACGATATTTCGCTCAACGTAACCCTAACATCCGAAAGCTATACGTTAGAAAATGTAAACATCAGGGCAAATGCCGAAGATCCGGCTTATGCCATTATCCGCAAAACCATCAAACAGAGAAAAACACACCTAAATGAAGTTAAGGAATTTAGTTGTGATGTTTACATTAAAGGTGTACAACGTTTAAGGGGTGCTCCTAAAAAGTTTTTCGGTCAGGATATCCAAAAAGTTCTGGAGCTCGATACCAATCGAAAAGGCATCATTTATTTATCAGAATCGCAGAGTAAGTTTAATTTCAGAAGGCCTAATGATGTGCACGAAGAAATGATTTCATCAAAAGTTGCCGGAAGAAACAATGCTTTCAGTTTTAATAAAGCATCTGATCTCATCATTAATTTTTATGATAATTACCTGCTCGAAAACAAATTAAGCACCAGGGGCTTCATTTCGCCAATTGCAGACAATGCCCTGTTTTACTATAAATACAAGTTACTTGGCGAAACTAAAGAAAACGGAGAACTGATCCACAAAATCGAGGTCATCCCCCGTCGTGAAAATGATCCTGTGTTTAGGGGAATTATATACATTATTGATGGCAGCTGGAGAATTTACAATACCGATGTTTATTTAACTAAAAAATCGGGCATCAACTTTATCGATACCTTAAACATCAGCCAACAATTTACCAAGGTTAAGGAGGTTTATATGCCTACCGCCATCAATTTCCAATTTGCGGGTAATGTGTTAGGCTTTAAAATTGCAGGCTATTTTGTTGGTATTTATAGCAATTACAATGTTGATCCTAAGTTTCCTAAAAACTTTTTCAATGGCGAAATATTGAAAGTAACTGAAATGGTGAACAAAAAAGACTCTACCTACTGGACAAACAATAGGCCGATTCCGTTAACAGGTGATGAAAGACTTAATTACGTTAAAAAAGATAGTATTGCTAAATTAAAGGAATCGAAAAAGTATCTCGATTCACTAGAAAAAGACAACAATAAGTTTGGTATCGGCAAATTGCTGTTAAGAGGATATAGCGTTAACGATCGCTATGATAAGGAATACTGGTCTTTCGATCCGGTACTTAAAGCCATATTTTACAATACCGTAGAAGGGTTTGCGGTAAAATATGGGGTTACCTACAGAAAAGATTTCGAGAACAGGAGATCTTATTCTATCCGGCCTGAACTGAGGTATGGTTTTGCCAACCAAAAACTTACCGGAAGTTTAACCGGAAGTTACTATTACAATCCGCTTAAAAGGGCCAGTGTAGGTGCATCGTTCGGAAATGGTATTTTTGACCTAAACAATCTGGGCTCAATGACAGCGTTAGGCAATACCATTAACTCATTGCTCTACGAAAAAAACTTCTCGAAATTTTACGAGAAAAGCTTCATTAACATTAACACAACCAGAGAACTGGCAACAGGATTACAGGGAAGTGCAAGTGTAGATTATAGCAGGAACAAAAATTTAATCAATAACTCTACATTTAAGTTTATCGATGCCAAGGATAGGGAATTTACGTCGAACAACCCTTTTAGTCCAACTGTAGAAACGCCACTTTTTCCTACGTACAACTCCCTAAGCGCAACTGTAAGTTTAACCTACACCATCGGCCAGAAATACATTACCCGTCCAGATGGCAAGTTTTATACCGAATCTCACTTTCCTAGAATTACAATATTATATAAAAAAGGATTTAACAACGTTTTAAATAGCGATGTCGATTACGATTTTGTAAAAGCAGAAGTTTATCAGGATAGAATTAGCTTAGGGTTATTGGGCTATAGTTCATTTTTGGTTGGGGCAGGAAAGTTTCTTAACAATGCAAAGATGTACTATCCTGATTTCAAACATTTTTCAGGTAACATTTCTACCATCTTCCCTCCGAACATAAGAAAGTTTCAATATTTAGATTTTTATCAGTTTAGCACCAATCAGCAATACTTCGAAGCGCATTTAGAGCATAACTTTGCTGGCTTTTTCACAAATAAAGTGCCGTTACTGCGTAAAGCTAAATTGGAAGAATTTATTGGAGGTGGCTATTTGTCATCCCCAGAAAAAAGAAATTATAAAGAATTTTATTTCGGCTTCCAGCGCCTGGTATTAAGGGCCAGTTATGGCTTTGCTTACGACGGTGCCCGCAAATTAACACAGGGATTTAGAATAGCTTACACGTTATAATGAGGTTTAAGGTGCAGGGTATAAGGTGTAAGGTTTACTGAACCAATTTTAGATGTTTTCCTAAAGAGGGAAGATTCTGAAATCAGGAGTTAAAAACCTTCCACCTTACTTTCTACCTTCTACCTTTTTTTATTATCTTTGCCCCGCTTTAAACGCCGTTTGCAACGGTATCAACAGCGTTATGGAAAAATATCAAACATTACTTTACTATTGCTATAGTTACATAGCAGAGGCAGAACAATTTGCTGCCGATCACCTTAAATTTTGTAAATCATTAGGTTTAGTTGGGCGTATTATCGTTGCTGATGAAGGTTTAAACGGCACTGTTTCTGGTACGGTTGAGGCTTGCGACGCTTACATGAAAGCCGTACATGCCGATGAAAGGTTTGCAAAAACAGAGTTTAAAATAGATGATGTTAAAGAGCCTTCGTTTCTGAAAATGCATTGCCGTTATAAATCCGAAATTGTGCATTCTGGTTTAAGAGATACCTCGATCATTAATCCGAATGAAAAAACAGGCAAACATTTAGAGCCTGTAGATTTCATGAAAATGAAAGATGATGAGGATGTAATTATCCTGGATGTCCGCTCCAATTATGAGCACAATCTTGGTAAATTTAAAAATGCATTAACACTCGATATCGAGAATTTCCGCGATTTCCCTGAACAGATCAATCAACTTGCCCAATATAAAGACAAGAAAATATTAACCTATTGTACCGGAGGTATTAAATGCGAAAAAGCTTCTGCTTTGCTTTTACACCATGGCTTTAACGATGTTTACCAATTACATGGCGGCATTATTAAATATGGAAAAGAAGCAGGTGGAAAAGATTTTGAAGGTAAGTGTTACGTTTTCGACAACCGCATTGCTGTTGATGTAAATGCGGTAAACCCTACTATTGTTTCGGTTTGTTATAACTGTGGGAAAACTACCCCTAAAATGATTAACTGCGCCAATCCGGAATGTAATGAGCACATTACCCAATGCGATGAATGCGGCGATCAGCTTCAGGGCTGTTGCTCGGTGGAGTGCACTACCAATCCACGCAAGCGTCCTTACGATGGCACTGGCTATTATGTGAAGGTTCCGCAGCCGGTAGCAGTGAAAAGTTAAACCGTGCTAATTGCCTATTAGTTGATGGTTAATAGTCTAATGGTCAATAGCCATATTCCGCAGCCTATTCATTAATAGTCAAAGAGTTAACAACTACAAAATTAAAGACCATAATGTTGAGAGAGATAATTATATTTATTTCAAATTTAACATTATGGCTTTCAAATTTGAAGAATTAAAGGTTTGGCAGGTTTCATTAAAACTCAGTAACGAAATAGATATTATAGCAAAAAGTTTTCCTAGGATAGAACTTTTCAGTTTAGCTAATCAAATTAAGAAAGCTGCTGATTCAGTAAACCTTAATATTGCCGAAGGTTGCATGGGGCAATCAAAAGCTGAATTTTCAAGATTTTTAACTTATTCTGTCCGCTCTGGATTGGAGGTGGTAAGTTGCTTATTTATGGCTCTCTCCAGAGATTATATTGCGGAGGCTCAGTTTAAAAGACTTTATGCTGAATACGAACAACTTTGTAAGATGATTTCTAAGTTAAAAAATTCATTGTGACGTTAAGTTAATATCTAAGGGAAATGGCAAATAGCTATAAACTATACGCCATTAACTATGAACCATTGACTATATCAACCCACAGCTCTCAATCATTACTTATTAACCATCTTATTAAACAATTTTTCATTTACTTTGTGTATTAATGGCTTTACCTATTAACCATTTTATGCTAAACTATTTCCGGCTCCTATTATTATTAACCTGCTTCGCAATCAATACCCATGCATCAGAAATTAAAAGCATAGGCGTTCCATATATAGAAAATTATCCAAAATCGGTTTATTCGTCAGGAAACCAGAACTGGAGTATAGCAAAAGATAAAAATGGCGTAATGTACTTTGGCAATGCCGAAGGCCTTTTAACTTTCGATGGCCGCTACTGGCAGAAATATCAGATGCCCAACAGGCAAATTGTTAGATCGGTCGCCACAGATGATAAAGGCAGAATTTATACCGGTAGCTTCGGTGAATTTGGCTTTTGGTCGATTAAAAGCAACAAATTAACCTATAGCTCACTTACCAATCTTTTACCAAAAGGAATAAAAATCAATGATGAAGTCTGGAAAATATATGTAGATCAGGATAGGGTAATCTTTCAATCCTTTTCGAAAATATTTCTCTATAAAAACAACAAAATCGAGGTTGTAAAATCGCCATCATCCTTTCTGTTTCTTCATAAGGTGAACAAAAGGTACTTAATTGAGGTACTGGAGAAAGGTTTGTTCGAACTCATTGACAACAAATTGGTCCACATCCCAAATAGTGAAAAACTTGGCAAAGAGGGAATTCTTTCTATCCTTCCTTACAAAACCACCGGCCTCATTATCGGCACCAGTAAAAACGGATTATTTACCTACGACGGAAAAGATTTTACGCCGTTAAACACACCAGCCAATAGCTATCTTAAAACCTACCAACTTAACAATGGAGTAAGTTTATTGGGTAAATATTTTGCTTACGGCACTATCCTTAATGGCCTGATCATTATTGATGAAAATGGAAGAGTTGTGCAACGGATCAATAAATCGAGCGGTTTACAGAACAATACTGTTTTAAGTTTATATGCCGATAATGAACAAAATCTTTGGACAGGTCTTGATAATGGGATCGACCGCATAGAACTTAACTCTCCTTTATATTTTTATTTTGATAAAACAGGTCAGTTTGGTACTGTTTACTCCAGCATTATCTTTAATAACAAAATTTATCTTGGTACCAATCAGGGTTTATTTTATAGCGAGTGGTCGCCAGATAACCTACTGCCCTTTAATTTTCGGTTAATCTCTAATTCGCAAGGACAGGTATGGGAACTCACCATTATTGATAATGAGTTGATTTGTGGACACAATAGCGGCACATTTAAAGTAAACGGTGATAAAATCGATTGGTTATCGAGATCATCTGGTGGCTGGACAATTAAAAAATTAAACTCAAATCCGAATTACCTTATTCAGGGTACTTATACCGGGCTTTCGCTTTTTACAGGATCTCCGGCTTCGGGATTAAAGTTTGCTACAAAAATTGCAGGCTTTGATGCCCCATCCAGATATGTAGAACAGGATAATAAGGGGGATATTTGGGTAGCGCATGCTTACAAGGGACTGTATAAATTAAGCTTAAGCCCTAATTACACGAGTGCAACCAGCACCAAATATTTTGATGAAAGGAACGGTCTGCCCGGAAATTACAACATCAATATATTTAACTTAGAAAACAAGATTGTCTTTTCTTCTAATGCAGGTTTTTATACCTATGATGAATTGAGCAATAAGTTTACCAAGTACGAAGCACTAAATAAAGAACTCGGTTCTTTCGAATCCTCCAATAAAATTATTAGCGCCGGCGGCAAAAAATATTGGTTTATTAATCATGGTAAAACAGCACTGGTTAACTTTAGCGAACCTGGTAAAGTAGAAATAGATTCGAATCAATTCAGCATTTTAGATGGCAGGATGGTGCAATATTATGAGAATATCAGCCGAATCAGTAATTCCATTTACTTGATCAGCGTTGATGATGGGTTTGTAATCTACAATCCTACGGCTCAACTGAATTTGCAGAAACAAAAATTGCCTGCCGTACTGATCAGGCGTGTAGAAGATATTACCGATAAATTTTCGCTCATCAGTGAAGCTGGAAACGGTGAGGAAGCAACAGAGATCCTAAACAGCCGCAACAATATCCGCATTTCTTATGCATTGCCCTATTACCGACAGGCTAAGGTTAAATATCAGTTTTATTTAGATGGCTATTCTAAGGCCTGGTCTGATTGGAGTTATGCCACACAAAAAGATTTTACCAATTTAAGTGCTGGCAACTATATTTTTAAAGTTAGGGCAAAAATCGATGATACTTCAGTAAGCGGGGAAACCGTTTATTCGTTTACTATTTTGCGTCCATGGTATTTAAATAATTGGGCCATTTTGTGTTATGTAATTCTATTTGTGGTGGTATTGATTCTGGGTAAGAAAATCTACGAAAGAAAACTACGGCGGGACAGTCAAAAAATCAGCGACCGATTACAGGCCGAGCAAGAAGAGATCCTGAGGCAGGAAACGGAGATCAACGAAAAGCAGATCATCAAGCTGCAAACAGAAAAATTACAGGCAGAACTCGCCTCGAAAAATAGAGAACTGGCCAACTCAGCCATGACCCTTGTTTATAAAAACGAACTGCTCCAAAAGCTGAGTGATGAGATCACCAAATTAAAGGATGAGAACGGGAAAAAACTCTCAGATGATCAAACACGAAAAATCCAGAAAGTAATTAATGATGGTATGAATGATGAGCGTGATTGGCATTTATTTGAGAATAGTTTTAATGAGGCACACGAAAGTTTCTTTAAAAAATTAAAGGCACAACATCCCGATCTTGTTCCGAATGATTTGAAACTCTGCGCCTACCTCAGGATGAACATGAGTAGCAAAGAAATGTCATCACTGTTGAACATTAGTTTAAGGGGTGTAGAAATCAGAAGATACCGCTTACGCAAAAAGCTCGAAGTACCACACGATAAAAACCTGACAGAGTTTTTAATGGAACTTTAAAATCAAACCTTCTCTTCAAAATATTTCAACTTTAGCGCAATAAAATCCGGAGGCAAATAGTTTCGGGAACGATTGCATAAAAATCGAATTTCAAGACTATTTTCTATTCAAACTCAAATCCGGCACTACATCATTACCTCTCATAGCCTCTTTCTGCGCCCCACAAAACACTTAGTGTATTTTCTACACTTCTGCATCTATTAATATGACGTTAAAATCTCAAAAACTGCGTTTTTGGCCTAAAATGGCATTTGGTTTATCCAATAATTAAACCAAATGGTCTTTCATGATGTATTAATGTAGAGGTAAAAACGCTTGCACATCAGCAAAAACAACCTCACATTTAACTAACAATTAAACTAAATTTATAATAAAGCATGAAAAGAATCTTTACAAGAATTTCTGTTCTCGCTGCATTTTGTTTGCTAACAATTAACGTAGCACTAGCGCAAAACATTACCGTAAAGGGTAAAGTAATTGATGGAGGTGACAAAACACCTTTACCTGGCGTAACTATCTTAATTAAAGGAACACAAAATGGTACGCAAACAGATGAGAACGGCAACTACTCCATTAGTGCGCCGGCAAATGCCACATTAGTATTTAACTTTGTAGGCTATACAGCACTAGAACAAGCTGTAAATAATCAAACTACACTTAATGTATCTTTAGCTTCATCAACACAACAACTAGAGCAGGTTGTAGTTGTGGGTTATGGTACACAGCGAAAAATTGATGTTACGGGATCGGTAGGAACAGTAAAAGGCGAAGATATTTCAAAACAGGCCTCAGTAAACCCGGTAAGTGCATTACAGGGCAAAGTTGCCGGCGTATCGATTACCAATAATGGTACTCCAGGTTCTTCTCCACAAATTACTATACGTGGTACAAGTACAATATATGGAAAAACAGGACCATTATACGTAGTAGATGGTGTGTGGTATGATGACATCAATTTTTTAAATCCGGCAGACATTGCTAATATCAGTATTCTAAAAGATGCATCGTCACAATCGATCTATGGTATCCGTGCAGCAAATGGTGTTGTTCTGGTAACTACCGTAAAAGGTAAAAAGGGAAATGCAGTAATCAATTACAATGGATCTGTGGGCGTTCAAAAAGTAACCAATCAGGTAGAAATGGCTAATGCAAGTGAATATGCAACTGCTGTAAATGAGGCATACAGTCTTCAAACCCCTCCTGCAGCACCCTTATTTGCCAATACAAATTTAGGTGCCGGAACCGATTGGTACAATCAGGTACTTAGAACCGCGATGGTCAACAATCATCAACTGTCTATAAGTGGTGGTTCTGAAAAATCAACCTATAATTTCTCTTTGGGCTATCTTGATCAGGATGGAATTGTTAAAAACAATAATTATAAGCGGTATACTGCAAGATTGGCTAATGATTTCCAAATTTTTGAGCCGTTAAAAATCGGCTATAATGTTGCAGGAACATATAGTAAGTCAAAAGATGCTCCTACAACTATTTTCAGGGCCATGTATGCGGCATCGCCTGTTGTGCCTGTATTTAATACAGATGGCAGCTATGGTGATCCAAATGCCTTTAATTTGGGGAATGGAAGCAATATGAATCCCCAGGCCACATTAGATTTCTTTAATCAAAACACTACCAAATATAAAATTAACGGTAATGTATATGCAGAATTAAAATTCCTAAAAAACTTTACCTTCAAAACCAGTATTGGTGGAGATTTTGGGCAGGAAGAAGTAAGGGGTTATGTACCAAAGTATAAAGCTACAAACACGCAGCTGAGCACTATAAGTAAACTTGATATAGACCGGATTGAGAATAGAAACTGGCTTGTTGAGAATACGTTAACATTTGATAAAAAGTGGAATGACCATAGTTTAACCGTATTAGCAGGCCAAACTGCACAACGGAATAAGATGTACACTATAAATGCTGACGCACAAAACGTTCCTTATACTTCAGAGGGAGACCTTTACCTGGCTTTAGGTGATGCAGCGAGTAGAAGTATTATCGACAAAGGGGAATTAAGTACATTTTCATCTTACTTTGCAAGGGTTAATTATGGTTACAAAAACAAATATTTATTAAATGCTTCAATCAGAAGAGACGGTGCATCTCAATTTTTTGGATCTGATAACGTTTGGGGTAACTTCCCTTCAATCGGAGCAGGCTGGGTAATCAGCAACGAAGAATTCATGAAAAACCAGAACATTTTCAGTAATTTAAAATTAAGAGGAAGCTGGGGTAAAGTGGGTAATGCGGGGGTTCCATTTAATCCGTCGACCCAAACTGTTGATCAAACTGCCGCTTTAATCGCAATTTTTGGAGGTATTCCTTACACAGGTGCGAGTATTAGAACCCTTGTACCTCCAACCTTATTTTGGGAAAGAAGTGCAGGAACTGACATTGGCCTTGAAATGGGTTTCTTAAAAAACAGATTAAATGTTGAATTGGATTATTACAACAGAAAAACAGAACAGGCGATATTTGATATCCCGGTTCTAGGAAGTTTAGGAACAGTAAACAGTTCTATCATTGCAAATCAGGCCGACATTCAAAATCGTGGTTTCGAGTTTTTAGCAACATGGGCTGATAAAACATCAGGTGGGTTAACCTATTCGATAAGTGGAAACTTAGGAATAAATGACAATAAAGTATTAAACGTTACCTCTGGAGCAAATCCTATTTATAAAGGTGGTGCTGGCTTAACTAGTGGATATGTATCTACGAGAACTGTTAACAATAGACCTATTGGGGAATTCTATGGCTATCAGGTTGCCGGTATATTCCAAACGGATGCAGAGGCCGCAGCATGGCCTGGATTTAAAAAAGGTGATTTTAAATATGCAGATATTAACGGTGATGGATTGATCGATTTAAGAGACAGGGTTGTTCTTGGTAATCCAAATCCTAAATTCACTTATGGATTAAATACCAACTTCGCTTACAAAAACTTCGATTTAACATTAGATATTCAAGGTGTAGCCGATGTAGATGTATTTAATGCTAATCTAAGTAGCAGATTTGGTAACGAAAACTACACTAAGGATTTCTTTGATCACCGTTGGACCGGTCCTGGTACTTCAAATACCTATCCTTCTGCAGATTTAGCTGGTGGCCTTAACAATGCGCCAAACTCATTTTATGTAGAAAAAGGCGATTATATCAGATTAAGAAATATCCAGCTCGGCTATAGCTTACCATCAGCAATTGTTAATAAATGGAAAATGCAACGCTTAAGAGTATTCTTAAACGCACAAAATGCGGTTAACATTTTTGGATACAAAGGATTTAGCCCAGAGGTAGGTGGAACACCAACTAATGCAGGTATTGATACTAATGTATACCCTTTGTTCGCTACCTACAACTTTGGAGTTAACGTAACTTTCTAATCGACTTAAAATGAAAAAATATATAAATACACAATCATTTTTCGCTGCAGCTGCAATTAGTGCAGTACTTTTAACTGCATCGTGCAAAAAAGATTTTCTAAATGTTCCGCCTCAAGCGCAGCAACCATCAGTAACCTTTTGGAAAACTCCAGAAGATGCTTTAAAAGGTGTAAACGCAATTTATGCTAACTTACGCAGTTGGAACAATGTTGCTTTTAATGCAATAGCCATTGAAAGTACGGGTTCTGATGAGGCAGATAAGGGAAGTACTCCTACAGACGCTACCTTCTTCAATCTTTACGATCAATTTACAGTTACATCCACCCATGGCACACTTTTAGATTTCTGGACAGGTCAATATCAAAATATCAACCTTTGTAATCAGGTTCTTGATAATATCCCCAATATCAGTATGGATGAGAGTCTTAGAAACAGATACCTTGCAGAGGCCAAATTTGTTAGGGCATATTCTTATTTCAGGTTGGTTCGTGCCTATGGCAACGTGGTACTAAGGTTACACGTACCTAAAGATAATAGCGAATATAATCTACCTCAATCGGATAAAGCTACTGTTTATGCCCAAATCGAAAAAGATTTGAATGAAGCTGCTGCAGTTTTACCTCAATCTTATGGCGCAGCAGATCTAGGTAGAGCAACTAAAGGTGCTGCTATTGGCTTACACGCTAAAGTTGCCATGTATCAAAACAAATGGGCAGATGTACTCTCATTAACCAACCAAGTAATGACAATGGGATATGATTTATTCCCAGACTTCGAAAAAGGTTTCAGAACTCAGAATGAAAATAACATCGAATCTTTATTTGAAGTACAGGCAGAGTTAGTTCCTGGTAATCCTGATGCCTCAACATCGCAATATAGCCAGGTTCAAGGCGTAGCCGGGATAATGGGCTGGGGCTTTAATACACCATCTGAGGTATTAGCTAATGCTTTTGAGGCCGGAGATCCACGTAGGGATGCTACAATACTTTTTAAAGGTGAAACTACCCCACAAGGCGATTTAGTGCCTACTACAGTACCAAATGAAAGATACAATCAAAAATCTTATGTCCCATTTGCAATGCGGGTATCTGGATTTAACGAAGGTGCGCAGCAGAATTTCAGGGTATTGAGATTTTCAGATGTTCTTTTAATGAATGCAGAAGCTGCTAACGAATTGGGCAATCCTTCGCAAGCATTAACCTCACTAAATAGGGTTCGTGCACGTGCAAGAGGTGGAAATAATAATATCCTTCCAAATGTTACCACCACAGATAAGGATGCATTACGTCAAGCGATCTGGAAAGAAAGACAAGTAGAACTTGCTATGGAAAATGATCGATACTTCGACGTTATCCGTCAAGGAAGAGCCGCAACAGTTTTTGGTCCTAAAGGTTGGAAAGCCAACAAAAATGAAGTTTGGCCAATTCCTCAGAATGAAATTGAGTTAAGTGGAAATCTGTTAAAACAAAATCCAGGCTACTAAAATTTAAATCTTTTAATAAAGGTTGTCGGTTAATACTGACAACCTTTCTTTCCTTTGCTCCGTACTATGTTGAAAACAGACCTAAAGAAAATTACACTTATACTGGTAGCCACACTCTGCTCCTTTTTGCTTGTTAGCGCTTGTACAAAAAATAAAAACGGCAAGTATAACCCCGATCTCTCCATTAAAAAGAACCTATCAGATATTGAACTATTAGATCTGGTTCAAAAGCAAACCTTTCAATATTTTTGGGATGGCGCCGAACCTACCTCAGGCGCAGGTAGAGAACGCTTTCATGTGGATAATGTGTACCCGGAAAATGATAAGAATACAGTGGCAACTGGCGCAACTGGTTTTGGCTTGATGGCCATTTTAAGTGGTATTGATAGAGGTTATGTAACAAAAAAAGAAGGATTAGACAGATTAAACAAAATATTGGATTTTCTATCCAAAGCCGATCGTTTTCATGGCGCATGGTCGCATTGGATAAATGGAGAAACTGCCAAAGTACGTCCTTTTGGGCAAAAAGATAATGGAGGCGATCTCGTAGAAACTTCTTTTGTTGCACAGGCCTTAATCTGTATTAACGAATATTATAAAAATGGAACCGATGGTGAAAAGGCGTTAGCTAAAAAAGCTGATGAACTTTGGAAAGGAATCGATTTTAACTGGTACCGCAATGGCCAAAATGTATTGTACTGGCATTGGTCGCCAGTGTATAAATGGGAAATGAATTTTCCGGTTAAAGGTTATAATGAATGTTTGGTTATGTATGTAATGGCCGCCTCATCCCCTACGCATGGTGTCCCTGCAGAGGTGTATCACGAAGGTTGGGCAAGAAACGGGCAGATTAAAACTAATTTCAAATTTTACGGACATCCTTTTACACTTGATTATCAAGGCCAGAAAAATTCAGTAGGACCATTATTTTGGGCACATTACTCCTATTTAGGTCTAAATCCGAAAGGTTTAAAGGACCGTTATGCAAATTATTGGGAAAATAACGTAAACCACACACTTGCCATACACGATTACTGTGTAGCCAATCCAAAGAAATTTAAAGGCTATGGAGAAAACAACTGGGGTTTAACAGCCAGTTATTCGGTAAAAGGTTATGCAGCACACAATCCTCAGGAAGATTTTGGCGTAATCTCTCCTACTGCAGCTATATCATCTATCCCATACACTCCGAAAGAATCGATGAGGGTAATCAGGCATCTTTACGAAGATCTGGGCGATAAAGTTTGGGGGAAATATGGTTTTTACGATGCCTTTTCAGAGCAGGACAATTGGTATCCGAAAAGATATTTAGGTATCGATCAAGGTCCGATGGTTGTGATGATTGAAAATTATAGATCGGGACTACTTTGGAAGCTTTTTATGGGAAACAAAGATGTTCAAAATGGATTAAAAAAACTGGATTTCCAATTTAAGCCATAGTATTCAGTAGTATATAAATGTTTAGCCATCATATATTTCAAATTAAATCTACAGAACCATGAAAAGAGTAATTTTAATATTAACAGCAATGATAGGGCTTGTAATCCTAAATTCGGGCTTCACTACCCTACCGGGCGCTAAACATAAAACCATAAAATCGAAGTTTGCAACCGTAAATGTAACCGCAACAAATTCTACCAGCGATGGCGTGTATGTTACACTAGAAAACAATACCAGTGGTGGTGTTTATTCTTTCTTTATCCCGCCAAACTCGCCAAACGGAACAGTAATCGGGCAAATACCAGAAAACGGAGACATTTACACTGTAAAATTAACCTCTACAGGTGGCGCACATGATATGTGGGTTTACTGGGAGCATCAATCGCACGTTACCGGATTAAGCGTTAGCGGAATGGCAATTGGCTGTTCGAGCTGTGCACGAATAAACATTTTTAATTAATACCCATAAGAATAATGGCTAAACATTTATGCAAAATATTTGTAATTTCATTGCTGTTCTGCGGTACTTATACCACATACGCTCAGCAAAAAACCTATTGCAACCCAATCAATGTAGATTATGGTTATACACCATTCGAATCTTTTACCGAATGGGGGAAACACCGTGCCACTGCCGATCCGGTGATTGTAAATTATAAGGGCGATTTTTATCTTTTCAGCACCAACCAATGGGGTTATTGGCATAGCGCTGATATGCTGAACTGGAAATTCCACGAAAGAAGATTTCTCCGTCCATGGAACAAAACAAAAGATGAACTCTGTGCACCAGGGGTAGGCATCGTTGGCGATACTATGGTCGTTTTCGGGAGTACCTATACTAAAAACTTCACTTTATGGGGAAGTACCGACCCAAAAGGGAACAAATGGTTTCCATTGGTTGATTCGTTAGAAATTGGTGGCTGGGATCCGTCCTTTTTTACCGATGACGATGGCAAATTTTACATGTATAACGGAAGCAGCAATAACTACCCCATGTATGGCGTAGAATTAGACCGCAAAACTTTTCAACCTAAAGGTACCCGCACACCAATGTACCTGCTTGAAAGCTGGCGGTATGGCTGGCAGCGTTTTGGCGAATATATGGACAATACATTTCTTGATCCTTTTGCCGAAGGTGCATGGATGACCAAACATAATGGCAAATATTACTTTCAATATGGAGCACCAGGAACCGAATTTAGCGGTTATTCTGATGGAGTGGTGGTTGGAACCAAACCTTTGTTTTACGATAGCCCATTTACGCCTCAATCTGATCCTTTAAGTTATAAAGGCGGTGGATTTTCGCGTGGTGCAGGGCATGGTGCAACCTTTCAGGATAACAGTAAAAATTACTGGCACATTTCTACGAGCATTATCTGTGTAAAAAATACCTGGGAGCGCAGAATGGGTATCTGGCCAACCGGTTTTGATAAAGACGATGTAATGTGGACCAATACTGCCTTCGGAGACTATCCGCTCTATCTACCTTCCGAAAGGAAAGAAGGTGGTCCGGCAGGTCCAGGTTGGATGCTAATTAACTATAAAAAACCCGTTACTGTTTCTTCAACTTTAGGAAGCTTTAATGCAAATAATGCTGTTGATGAAAGCATTAAGACTTATTGGAGTGCCAAAACCGCTAATAATGGAGAATGGATCCAAACCGATCTGGGTAGTCTGGCAACCGTTAATGCCATCCAGATTAATTATGCTGATCAGGATGCAGAATTTATTGGTAAACAGATGGGAATTTTCCACCAATACAAAATCCTTTCCTCAACCGATGGAAAAAAATGGACCACCCTGGTGGATAAAAGCCAGAATAAAACAGACGTACCGCACGATTATATCGAACTGCAGAAACCGGTAAAAACCAGGTTCATCAAAATGGTAAACATCCACATGCCTACCGGAAAATTTGCCATTAGTGGTTTGCGTGTTTTCGGCAACGGAAATGGAGAAAAACCAACAAAAGTTAAAAACCTGATTGTATTGAGGACAGAAAAAGATAAACGCAGCGCCTACATCAAATGGCAGCCTGTTGATAATGCATTTGCCTATAATCTTTACTACGGTACTGCACCAGATAAGCTATACAATTGCATTATGATCCATGATTTTAACGAGTACTGGTTCAAAGCAATGGACAGCCAAAAAGCTTATTATTTTACCATTGAAGCAATAAATGAGAATGGTGTATCGGTAAAAACCGAAGTGAAAAAAGTTGATTAAAATAAATGTTCACGCTTGTTTGTAACGAGTGTGGAAATAAACAATCGCTTTAAGCGATTAATGTTAAAACACGATAAAATCGTAAAGCTATTTAGGCATTCGTTGGAAACGAGCGCAACTAATAAAAAGAATAAAACACACATATAATGAAGAGAGCGAATATTCTGGTTGTTTTTTTAACCCTGCTTGTACTGAACGGATCAGCACAAACAAAAAAACCTGTTTCGACAGCAGATGCAAAGATGAATACCTTCATCAGCAATCTGATGGCGAAGATGACAGTTGATGAAAAAATTGGTCAATTGAACCTGCCAAGTTCTGGCGATATCACCACCGGCCAGGCTAACAGCAGCGACATTTCTAAAAAAATCAGAGATGGACAAGTTGGTGGTTTATTTAACATTAAAGGAGTAGATAAGATAAAGTCAGTTCAAAAGATTGCAGTAGAAAACAGCCGAATGAAAATTCCTTTGCTTTTTGGAATGGACGTAATCCATGGTTATAATACCGTTTTCCCCATTCCATTAGGCATGAGTTGCGTTTGGGATATGGCCACAGTTCAAAAATCGGCAAGGGTTGCTGCGATAGAAGCCAGTGCAAGTGGAATTAACTGGACCTTCTCTCCTATGGTCGACATTTCCAGAGACCCGCGTTGGGGCCGCATTTCGGAAGGTAGTGGCGAAGATGCTTATTTAGGGTCGCAGATTGCCGCAGCCATGGTGAAAGGTTATCAAGGTAAACTTCAGGCCAATAACGAAATTTTAGCCTGCGTAAAACATTATGCGCTTTATGGTGCTGCTGAAGCGGGTAGAGATTATAATACCACCGATATGAGCAAAGTGCGCATGTACAATGAATATTTCCCTCCTTACAAAGCCGCTGTTGATGCAGGAGCAGCCAGTATTATGGCCTCTTTTAACGAAGTTGATGGCATTCCGGCTACAGGAAGTAAATGGTTAATGACCGATGTTTTACGTAACCAATGGGGCTTTAAAGGGTTCGTGGTAACTGATTATACGGGCATCCCTGAAATGATTGCCCACGGCATGGGCGATTTACAAACTGTTTCTGCCCTGGCTTTAAATGCTGGCATTGATATGGATATGGTGGGCGAAGGCTTTTTAGGTACTTTAAAAAAATCATTGGCAGAGAAAAAAGTTGGCATGGCACAAATAGACAGGGCATGCCGATTAGTGCTTCAGGCAAAATATAAATTGGGTCTATTTGCTGATCCTTATAAATTCTGCAATGCAGAAAGAGCAGAAAAAGAGGTTTTTAGTCCAGCTAACCGTCAGGTTGCACGCGAAATTGCAGCTGAAAGCTTCGTGTTACTAAAAAATAATAATAATATACTTCCACTAAAAAAATCAGGTACTATTGGCTTAATCGGTCCACTGGCAGATAATACCGCCAATATGTATGGTACCTGGAGTGTTGCGGCTCTTTTTGATAAATCGATAACTGTACTTCAAGGTTTAAAAAATGTTTTGGGTGATAAGGCGAAAATTTTAACCGCACATGGCGCTAATTTTTTAGCAGATTCTGCTATGGAGCACCGTTATGTAAACATCCACAATCCTACTTACAAACGCGATCCTCGAACCGAAGCAGAAATGATCAGGGAAGCGCTAGAAGTTGCTAAAAAATCGGACGTTATTGTGGCTACCATTGGCGAAGGTTCTGAATTTACAGGCGAAAGCAGCAGTGTAACCGATATCCAGATTCCTGAAACGCAGAAAAATCTGTTAAAAGCATTGGCTAGAACGGGTAAACCAGTGGTACTGGTGTTGTTTACCGGTAGACCGTTGGCATTAAACTGGGAGCAGGAAAATATTCCTTCGATTTTAAATGTTTGGTTCCCGGGTAGTGAAGCAGGAAATGCAATTGCCGATGTACTTTTTGGCGATGTTAATCCCTCGGGTAAACTGAGTGCAACTTTCCCTCAAAATGTAGGTCAGGTGCCTTTGTATTATGCACATAAAAACACTGGTAGGCCGTTGGCAGAGGGTAAATGGTTCGAAAAATTCCGTTCCAACTATTTAGATGTAAGCAACGATCCTTTATATCCATTCGGTTTTGGCCTGAGCTATACCACGTTTAATTACAGCGATGTTAAATTAAGTTCAAACACCTTAACCAAAGGAAAATCGATCACTGCATCGGTTACGCTAAGCAATACGGGTAAATATGATGGCAAAGAGGTTGTTCAATTGTATATCCAGGATCTTGTGGGAAGTATTACCCGTCCGGTTAAAGAGCTAAAAGGTTTCCAAAAGATTAATTTAAAAGCCGGAGAAAGTAAAACCGTCACTTTCAACATTTCCGAAAACGATCTTAAGTTTTACAATGCTGATCTAAAATTCGCGGCTGAACCCGGTGATTTTAAAGTATTCATTGGCACAAACTCACGCGATGTAAAAGAAGCATCTTTTACACTGAAATAAAGACAATTAGGTTTGGTTATGAACCCTGTGCTATTGTAAAGTAGCCAGGGTTTTCTATTTTTGTTAAATGAAACCATCATAATTTATCAAAACACACCTTGAAATAACAAATCATGATAGCGCCATCAACTTTAAAATAATATAAAACGGATGAAAAAGATTTTTTTTACCATCTGCATTCTTTTTTCTGTACTCTTTTTAAACGCTCAAGACTTAAAAAAATACGACAAGGGAAGCTATATCAAAGGGAAGGACTCCATTTACTACAGAATCCTGTTTCCCGAGAATTTTAATCCCGACCAAAAATATCCGATCATCTTCTTCCTCCATGGAAGCGGCGAAAGGGGGAATGACAATACCAGTCAACTGGTACACGGTGGAAAATTGTTCTTAAAGAACGATGTACGCAAAAATTTTCCTGCTATTATTGTTTTCCCTCAGTGCCCATCAAACGATTTCTGGGCAAATGCCAATTTTGAGAAAGATGCAAAAGGTAAAAGGAGAATCAGTTTTGTGGAGGGTGGCAAACCAACCAAAATTATGCATGCGCTACAAGGCATGGTTAAAAACTTTCTTAATAAACCTTATATAAACAAAGAGCAGGTGTATGTGGGTGGTTTATCAATGGGGGCAATGGGCACGTATGAGCTTTTAAGAAGAGAACGCCGCAAATTTGCCGCTGCCATTGCGATCTGTGGTGGCGATAACACCAACAATATTAAAAAATATCAAAAAATACCGCTTTGGATTTTCCATGGCGCAAAAGATGATATTGTGGATCCTGTATTTTCGATTGCCATTGCTGAGCGGTTAAAAACCGTTGGAGATGAGGTAAAATTTACCGTTTACCCAAATGCCAACCACAATAGCTGGGACAGTGCCTTTGCAGAGCCAGAATTGTTAACCTGGCTGTTTTCACATAAGAAATAGTAGAATGATCTGTCATATTCTCTAGTCTTAGCGTCCCGCTAAGACTAGAGAATATATCCAGAAAGCCCCTGAAATAAATCCAGGGTGACGATCAGAGGTAAAAAAATTAGGGTTCGGCATCTTCCGAAAGTCCTTTATCTAGTCTTAGCGTCTCGCTAAGACCTTAGTTTTTTACCGTATAATTGCAAAACTCATAAATTAGGAGGTCGTAGCGAGACGCTAAGACGAGAGGAGTAACCTAGACCCGACAAAATGGAAAGCCCGGAGGTTGAGGAACGAGGCCGAGGACTTGAAATGATGGCGTGACTGCTGTAACCGAAATACACAGGTTTTGCTCTTCAAAAAAATAAAAACCATAAAAAAGCCTGAAGAAAAAATCTTCAGGCTCTTGTAAAACATCTAATTGATATTACTCTGCCATATTATGGTAAACTGCCTGCACATCATCATCTTCCTCTAACTTATCGATCAATTTCAAAACGTCAGCAGCTTGTTCTTCTGTAACCTCATGATGAGACAAAGCAATACGCTCTAGTTTTGAGCTCTTTAACTCAATTCCTTTTTCTTCTAAAGCTTTTTGTAAAGAGCCAAAGTTTTCGAAAGCACCTTGAGCAACAGCGATATCGTTGCCTTCTTCATCAGCCTCTACGTACAATTCTTCTAAACCAGCATCAATGAGTTCAAACTCTAACTCTTCTAAGTCTAAACCTTCAGCCGGCACAAAACGGAAAACAGATTTGCGGCTAAAAACGAAATCTAACGATCCGGTTTTACCCAAAGAACCATCCGTTTTGTTAAAATAACTACGAACGTTTGCTACGGTACGGTTGGTATTATCTGTTGCCGTTTCAATTAAAACGGCAACACCGTGCGGCGCATAACCTTCATATACAATTTCTTCGTAATTGGCCATCGATTTATCAGATGCACGCTTAATAGCTGCCTCTACCCTATCTTTTGGCATGTTTACCGCTTTGGCATTTTGCATAGCCGTACGTAAGCGCGAGTTGGTTTCCGGATGAGGTCCGGATTCCTTAACTGCCATTACAATATCTTTACCAATACGCGTAAACTGAACCGCCATTTTGGCCCAACGCTTAAATTTTCTCTCTTTTCTAAATTCGAATGCTCTTCCCATTTTTCGAGTATTGAGATATAAGATTTGAGGTAGGGGACCTTATGCCTTCAACCTTTCAACCCTCTACCTTTATATTATTTTTTTAAATTATTCAACATATCAATTGTCAGTTTCGATAAATCGAACGCTGGTTTCCATCCCCAATCTTTTGCAGCATAGTTATCGTCGATAGAACGTGGCCAGCTATTTGCAATTTGCTGACGGGGATCATTAGCGGCGTAAGATAATGTAAAATCCGGAATATGTTTTCTGATTTCGGCTGCTAAAACCTCAGGAGTAAAACTTACCCCACCAAAATTATAGCTGCTGCGTACCGAAATCTGATCTGCTGGCGCATCCATCAGCTCGATGGTTCCGCGGATCGCATCATCCATATACATCATTGGCAGCTCAGTTTCTGCATTTAAGAAACTCTGGTAGCTGCCTTTTTTCAATGCATCGTGAAAAATATGGATCGCATAATCTGTTGTACCACCACCTGGAGCAGCTTTCCAACTGATTAATCCTGGATAACGGATACTCCTCACATCTAATCCGTATTTTTGGTTATAATATTCGCACCAGCGCTCGCCTGCCAGTTTACTGATTCCATAAACGGTATTCGGATCCATTACACAATATTGTGAGGTATTATCTTTTGGCGAATTCGGGCCAAATACAGCGATAGAACTTGGCCAATATACCTTAGCGGTTTTATATTCTAAAGCTAAATCTAAAACATTCAGCAAGCCGTTCATATTCAAATCCCAGGCCAATTTTGGGTTCTGCTCACCTGTAGCCGATAATAAAGCTGCTAAAAGGTAAACCTGTGTTGGTTTGTATTTGTGAAAAATACCATTGATCATTTCTTTATCAAGCACATTCACAAATTCAAACGGTGCAGAGTTTTTGATGTCGTAATCTGGTCTGCGAATATCGCATGCAACCACATGATCATCACCATATATTTTACGTAACATGGTTACCAACTCGGTACCAATTTGCCCGTTAGAGCCTAAAACAACAATTTTTTCTTGCATAATTTTTTTGAGATTGAGCAAAGGTAAAAAAATGAGATAAAAGGCGATAAAATATTTATACTTAGTGTATAGAATAGTGGTTAATTGCTCGATTGTTTTATTGCTAAAGTGTTCAATTGCTTAATTATTAAATTGCCAATTGAAAACTGTTGAATGGTTAACTGCAAATTGCCAGCTGAAAACTGTTAACTGATACACCTCGTATTAGAACCTTTCAACAATGAAACCATACACAATCAAACTCGGTTACATTTCAACATTAATTTTATTACATTTACTACACTTACCTACATAACCAAATAACAAATGACTCACGCTGAGCCTGAAAAATCTGATGATTTACTTGATCGCTTAAAACTGGGCGATAAACAGGCTTACGAAAAAATATATTTCACCTATAGTAATGAGCTTTTATTGGCAGCCTACAAAAAAACAGGCGACAAGGTAATTGCTGAAGAACTGGTGCAGAACATCTTTATCTCCCTTTGGGAAAAGCGGCAGGAAGCGGTGATCAATAACCTCCAGGCTTATTTGTTCGGTGCCTTGAAGTTAAGTGTAATCAACCACATCAGGAGCCTGGTTATGGAGAATAAGTACATGGAGTACCAAAGCCTAACCTATTCAGAAAACCATCAGGATACTGCAAACCTGGTCGATCTTCACGACCTATCTTCCATTATTGAAGAAGGTATCAACTCCCTTCCAGAAAAAACACAGGAAGTTTTCAGGCTGAGCCGTTACCAACACCAATCTACTAAAGATATTTCTGCTGGTTTAAATATCTCCGAAAAAGCGGTAGAATATCATATTACCCGCTCAATTAAAAGGATTAAAGAATATATTAAAAATTTCTATATATTTTTATAGCTGACTATCAGATAATTACAAATTATTTTAGCTTTTTCACCTCCTACCTTTAGGGGTTCGCATTCATTGTGTTACTTGTATAGTATAAAGCCAAATATTCTTTCTTATGGACCAGAAATCATTTTACGATTTACTAAGCCGTTACGAAAACGGAAATTGTACCGAAACCGAAAAGCTTTGGGTAAATAAATGGTATCATAACTTAAATAGCAGAAATTTTAAAGATCTATCTTCAACCGCACTGGAGGAAATGCAGGCCAATACCTGGCTAAACATCAACAATATTGAACGCAAACCAGCACCAACATTAAAGGTTAAAAGGCTTTGGCCAAAATTTGCAATCGCAGCAGCTATATTGGTTGCCTTTTTTATCGGAGGATTATACTTAACGAACTACAACCATGCTGAACAATCTTTTATTGATGAAAACAGCAATTTAAGCTTAATCAGCAAAACCAATGATACTGATCGTCCCATCATTATAGCGCTTAGCGATGAAAGCACGGTAACACTTAAACCGCAGGCCAATATTATTTATCCAAAAATTTTTGCTGTCAACAAAAGAATGGTCTATTTAAAAGGAACAGCTTTCTTTTCGGTAAGTAAAAACCCTAAGCGGCCGTTTTATGTATATAATCAAAAACTGGTTATACGTGTTTTGGGTACCAGCTTTTGGGTAAAATCGTCAACAGATAAACTTCCCGCCCAAGTTGCCGTAAGGACCGGAAAAGTTCAGGTAGAAGAGAATCAAAAAAATTCGCTATTTACTTTCTCTAAAGCAGAACTGGCGAAACCAATTCTGCTTACACCAAATCAAAAAGGTGTTTTTTCCGACCACAAATTAAATAAAACATTGGTAAGCAAGCCTATTCCATTGGCCGAAGCTTATAACATACCCACAAGCTTGAGCTACAATTTTAAAGAAGAAAGCATTAAAGAAATTTTCAAAACCTTATCTGAGGCTTACGGAATAGAGATAAAATCGGATAATGAGCAGATTTCGACCTATACTTTTACCGGAGATTTAAGCAAAAAAGGGCTGTATGAGCAGCTCGACCTGATCTGTGGAACCATATCAAGCAAATATTACATCCAGGGAACCAGCATTGTAGTTTCCAATAAAAACTAACCAAATATATAAACATGATGAAGAAGAACCACAACACCAACAGCCCGTAACCGCGGCGCCATTTTCCATAATATTTTTCTAAAAAACAAAGCCGACAATGTGGGGCATTGCCGGCGAGTTAAATACATTAGAAATGTATTCATGGTATTTCTATGTCCAATAAATCCAATCATTTAATGAACAATAACCAAATTTATGAAAAAAAATCAACTTATTTCGCTGGCGATATATGCAATGAGAGTTTCGATTTACCAAATACTTGCAATAATAATTTTTACTTGTGGTGCTTTTGCCAAAAATGTCGACGCACAAGATTTTCTGAATAAATCAATTTCGATTAAAGCCGATCAAACAGATATTAAAACCATTATAGAAAAAACAGAACACTTAGCCAATGTTAAATTTGTTTACAGCCCACAATTAATAAACTCCAACCGTAAAGTTTCTATTAATGTGGTTAACCAAAAGCTTAAATACTTTCTTGAGAATTCGCTAAAACGTTATGACGTGGGATATAGAATAGTTAAAGATCAGATTCTGCTCTATTCTATTCCCGCCAATAACAACCTCGAACTGCTAAAAACCTTTGAAGGCATTGTTACCGGAAAAGTAACCGACAGTAAAGGGAATGCCATCCCTGGGGTATCAGTTACCGTTAAAGGAAAATCAATCGGGACCACAACCGACGAAAATGGTGCTTTTGCGCTAAAAGGCTTAACTGTCGACAGCCGTGTAATCGTGGTAAGATACGTAGGTTTCATTTCCAAAGAAGTAAACCTATCCCCTGGCAATGCCGACGAAAACCTGAGTATCAGCCTATCAGAAGATAACCTACAGTTGGAAAGTGTGATGGTAACCGGCGGTAATCCAAAGAAAAAATTAGAAAGCAGTGTGGCCTTAACTTCGGTGAGTAATAAAGATATCACCAACCGGGCACCTTTAAACAGTACCGATTTATTAAAAGCCATACCCGGTTTAACGGTAGAAAGTACAGGTGGTGACGGTCCGGGAAATGTTTGGGTAAGGGGTTTTCCGCAGCAGGGCGGATATATCTTCCTGGGCATACAGGAAGATGGTTTACCGCTTTTACCAACAGGTTTCAACACCAACCCTTCTGTAGATCAATATTATAAAACAGATCTGACTATCCAGAATATAGAAGCCATCAGAGGGGGTAACGCCTCAATTGTTCAGGCCAACACACCAGGTGCGGTGGTAAATAACATCAGCTATGTTGGTGCAGATAAACAATATGGTCAATTTAAGTTTACAACAGGTTTTTCTCAAGGCTTGTACCGTGTTGATGGCAACACCGGAGGCAAAATAAACGACCAGATTAAATACAATATCGGTGGTTTTTACCGTACCGATAACGGTGTGGTAGATCAAGGTTTTAAGCCAGCTAACGAGGGTGGGCAGATTAAAGGGAACATGACTTTTAATTTTAGGAACAATAAAGGATTTTTTAGGGTGTATGGTAAATACCTGAATGATAAAGTTCAGTTCTTACTAACGAGTTATTACCCTTACGATGGTACCGGGAAACCAACTACTTACCGCGATTATGATATGGCCGCTCAATCGATTACGCCAACTCAAACAGAGTGGAGCTATAACGATCCGGCAGCAGGAAGCCATAATTTTAGTTTAACAGATGGAATCCACACCAAATTGGGATCTGGTGGTTTTCAGTTCAACTACCTAACCGACAGTGGCTGGCAGATTGTTAACAATTTCCGTTATCAAAATACCCATACCAATTCTACCTATACTGCCCCTGCAGGAATTGTAGCGAGAACAGCAGCAACGCCTTATTACTACCCAGGCGGTTCAGTAGCGCCTTTCGTAGCTGGAGATTACGTAATTACCTCTAATGCACAAGGACAAATTAATAGTGATGTTCAGATTGTTGATTACCTGGATTTAAGAAAGAAAGTAAAAAACCACAGTCTTAACATCGGATTGGGCATCCACCAGTATAACCGGGATGATTTACGTTATGCTTTCCGTTCATTTACCGAATTTAAAGAACACCCGAGCATTTTAATACAATCACCAACAGCTGCAGAGCGTACCATTCAAACCAAAAACACTTTTATTGGTGATACGAGAACCCTATCCTTATATGCCGGAGACGAAATTAAAATATCTGAAAAATGGCGTTTAGATATTGGTGCCCGGATTGACAATCAAAATGTTAAAGGCGACAGACCCTATTATGCATTAAATGCAAATGGTACGGTTAATACAACCGCCAGTGCAAACCCTAATATCTTAGGCTACACGCATTATGATGAAACTTTAACCAACTGGGCAGCTTCAGTAGGGGCAAACTACAAAATAAACACTACATCAAGTATTTTTGCAAGGGCTACAAAAGCTTATAACGCACCAAACATTGGCGACTATAATGCATCAGCCTATAACCCCGTGAACATTAAAAAACGCCCGGTTTATTTGGGCGAAGTGGGTTTTAAATATGCTAAAAATAACCTGGCCATTTTTGCATCAGGAAGTTATTCGGCAATTAAAAACACATCATTAACCATTAATGTTCCAACAGTTGCATCAGGTTTACAGGCATTGGTGGCATTTGGCTCTACACGTACCTGGAGTGCCGAGTATGAGGTTTCTTACAAAATTGCTAAACCACTAAGCTTACGTTTAACCGGAACATTGCAAGACTCCAAATACACCGATTACGAAGCAAACACGAGTAACAATGCCGCTGTTGCAGCCGAATTCGGCAATCGGATCTATAGCTTCACCGGCAAAAGGACCGAACGTGTTCCTGTACTCAACACCGAACTTGGCGCCAATTACGACTACAAAAACTTTAACCTATATGTAGCAGCAAATTACGTAGGCAGCCGCTTCACCTCTCCTAGCGATAGCTATAAACTACCTGCTTATGTGGTAATGAAAGCTGGGGCAGGATATAATTTTACTAAAAAGATTTCAATAAGATTTTGGGCAGACAACTTGTTAAATGCAAAAGTGCTGACAGAGGGCGATGTTCGAGGAGATCAGTTCAGAGATTTCTCAACCATAACCCCTGGCACATTAATGATTGGCAGAACATTACTTCAACGTACCTTCTGGGGATCATTAGCTTATTCATTCTAACAAATAAAACCGGAGTTTACGCTCCGGTTTTTTTAATTCTAAAACATCATGACAACAAGAAGATCATTTTTACAAAAGGTAAGCCTTGCTGGTGCAGCAGCTTTTTTAAGTCCATCACTAGTTACAACAGCTTTAGCTGAATCTGCTAAAGTTTCAAAAATTGGAATCGGACTTTTCACTTTAAGGGAGCAGTTAACTGCAGATGTAAAAGCGACCATAGAACAGGTAGCTAAAATCGGTTATAACCAGGTAGAAACCTATTATGGTTATCCTGGCAAATACGAAGTGAAAGGTTTTTGGGGTTTGGAAGCAAAAGACTTTAATACCTTATTAAAAGCAAATGGCCTCACTTCTCCCAGCGGCCATTATAACCTAACTGAGTTTTTATACTCAGGCGATGATAAAGTGCTAAAATCGCACATCGAAACCGCAGCCACCGTTGGTCAAAAATATTTCGTTATTCCAGCTTTGCCTACCGATATCAGGGCCAGTGGAACATTAGATGATTACAAGCGCATGGCCTCAAAATTTAACCAAGCGGCCGAACTTTGCCAAAAGTCAGGATTGAAATTAGCTTACCACAACCATAACTTCGAATTTAAAGATCAGGGCAATGGGGCTACAGGCTACGAAATCCTGCTCGCTGAGACCGATGCCAAACTGGTCGGTTTTGAACTCGATATCTTTTGGGCGGTAAATGCAGGTTTAAACCCTGTTGATATGTTCAAGAAAAATCCGGGCCGTTATAAAATGTTCCATGTTAAGGATATGGATAAAACAGACAAAACAGTTTTCGTGGAGGTGGGTTCTGGCAGGATCGATTTCAAACGCATTTTTGCTGCTTCTAAATTGGCTGGAGTAGACTATATTTTTACAGAACAGGACATCATCAGGAAAGCACCTTATGAGAGTATAGCTGAAAGCTATAACTACATCAAAAAAAATCTACTTTAAGCAGATTTTCTCCTTAAAAAACCAGTGTTTTTAGATTTATTAGTAAATAATATACTTACCTATACTAAATGTACTTTTTACACCAAGTAAAATCGATATGAAAACGTCGTCTAAGCCATAATAAAGCAACAAAAAGTCATTTATTTAGAATAATTCTACTCAGTAACAATCACATTGCATACCGATAATTTAACTTAAAAAAGTTATTCTTTCCGTTATATTTTTTCTAATATTACTAATTCAACACATAAGTAACCAATATATAAAATCATAAAAACGATGCACAGAAGAGAAGCACTCAAAAACGTTGCATTTTTGCTGGGTGGAGCAATCTCAGCAAGTACAATGGGCGTTTTATTTGAAAGTTTTACGCTACCGGAAAACGAAAAGAACTTTGTCCTCTATTCACTGGAAGACGAAAAAATTTTTGCTGAATTCGCTGATATTATTGTTCCCACTACCAAATCATCTGCTGGCGCCAAAGCTGCAGGCTTAGGGAAGTTTATCCCGATGATGATGAAAGATTGTTACCCTGCCACCATGCAAACCTCATTTGCGCAAGGTTTTAAAGATCTTCAGGCTAAATCAATGAAAGATTTTGGAAAAAGTTATATCACTTTAACACCAGCCGATCGTAAAAAACTAATGATCGATTTAAGGGCAATCGCGCTTGCCCAAAAAGCGAGCAAATCAGAAGAGAATAAAGATTTAGCTTACTTTTTTATTACCGCAAGAGATTTAACCCTACTTGGTTATTATTCTTCAGAAATTGGTTGTACCAAAGCACGCGAATATGTGCTTATTCCTGGCCGATATGATGGCAATGCGCCACTAAAACCGGGTCAAAAATCTTGGGCAACCTAATTTCTAAAACAACAACAAAACATCATGAATTTAAATACAAATTTAAAAGCAGAAAATACTTACGATGCTATTGTTATAGGATCGGGAATTAGTGGTGGCTGGGCTGCCAAAGAACTTACAGAAAAGGGCTTACGCGTGTTGATGCTCGAAAGAGGAATGAACATTGAGCACATTACCGGTTACGAAACGGCAATGAAAAATCCATGGGATTTTAAACATGCCGGAAAACTTACCGAAGAGCAAAAACGTACTCACCCGGTACAAAAAAGAGATTACCCTTACCAGGAAGCAAATGAAAAATGGTGGGTAAACGATTTAGAATGTCCATATACGGAAGATAAACGTTTCGATTGGTACCGTGGTTTCCACGTGGGTGGAAAATCGTTAATGTGGGGCCGCCAAAGTTATAGATTTAGCGATCATAATTTTGAAGACAATGCAAAAGATGGACACGGAGCCGATTGGCCTATTCGTTATGCAGAACTTTCGCCATGGTACGATTATGCAGAACGTTTTGCAGGGATCAGTGGTTCAAAAGAAAACTGGTCTACCTGCCCTGACGGGCAATTTTTACCGCCAATGGATTTAAATATCGTAGAAAAATCCGTTAAAGCACGTATTGAAGAGCACTATAAAAGAGAACGGATTATGATGATTGGCCGTGTTGCCAATCTAACTGTACCACATAAAGGCCGTGGCAATTGCCAGTACAGAAATTTATGTAGCCGGGGCTGTCCGTTTGGTGCATATTTCAGTACTCAGTCTTCTACGCTGCCCGCAGCTATGGCAACTAAACGTTTAACTTTAAGGCCATACTCTATCGTAAATCATATTATTTATGATAAAGACACTAAAAAAGCCAAAGGTGTAATGGTTATTGATGCAGAAACCAACAAAACGATGGAATTTTATGCTAAAATCGTTTTTGTAAATGGTTCTACGTTAGGTTCAACCTTCGTTTTGTTAAACTCTACATCAGAAGCACATCCAAATGGATTGGGTAATGGAAGTGGTCAGTTAGGACACAATTTAATGGACCACCATTTCCGTTGCGGAGCATCTGGAGAGGCTGAAGGTTTTGATGACAAATACACTTACGGGCGCCGTGCAAACGGAATCTATGTACCTAGGTATCAGAATATCGGAAACGATAAACGCGATTATCTGCGTGGTTTCGGTTACCAGGGCGGTGCAAGCAGAGCAAATTGGCAAGATGATGTTGCTGAATTGTCTTTCGGAGCAGATTTAAAACAAAAAATGACCACTCCAGGCAAATGGTCTATGGGCTTGGGCGGTTTTGGAGAGATGTTACCTTATTACGAAAACAAGGTGTACATCGATAAAACCAAAAAAGACAAATGGGGACAACCCGTATTGGCTATCGATTGTGAGTACAAAGAGAACGAGAAAAAAATGCGTGTGGATATGATGAATGATGCTGCCGAAATGTTAGAAAAGGCGGGCATGAAAAACATCAAAACATTCGATAATGGCTGTTATCCAGGTATGGCGATCCACGAAATGGGTACCGCAAGAATGGGTAACGATCCAAAAACTTCTGTACTGAATAAATGGAACCAAATGCACGAAGTAAATAATGTTTTTGTAACTGATGGATCTTGTATGCCATCAATCGCTTGCCAAAACCCATCGTTAACATTTATGGCTTTAACTGCCCGTGCCTGCGATTACGCTGTAAAAGAATTAAAGAAAAAAAACATCTAAAAAGAGGTTAAAGGCATAAGGTTAAAGGTGTAGGGTTTAACCGCCCTAAAACTTGAACCTTATGTCATACACCAATAATAAGATATAGAAAACAACATCTAGACAGGTTAAAGGCATTAAGTATTTAAGGTATAAGGGAAATTGCCCTAAACCTTAAACCTTAAACCCCTCACCTTTATAAACATGAAAAGAAAATTAAGAATGGGCATGATAGGCGGTGGAAAAGACGCTTTTATCGGTGCCGTACACCGTTTGGCCGCCAATATGGATGGCCTTATTGAATTATCTGCCGGAGCTTTAAGTGTAAATCCTGAAATTGGATACGAATCTGGAAAACTACTTTTTCTTCCAGATAACAGAATCTACACCAATTACGAAGAAATGCTGACGAAGGAAAGTGAATTGCCGGCAGATGAAAGAATTGACTTTGTAACCATCGTTACCCCGAACTTTGCTCACTTTGCTCCTGCAATGATGGCTTTGGATAAGGGTTTTAACGTGGTGATTGAAAAACCAATGACTTTAACTTTGGAAGAAGCAAAACAGCTAAAAGCTAAAGTAGAAGAAACTGGCTTAACATTATGTTTAACACATACCTACTCTGGTTACCCAATGGTTAAACAGGCCAAACAAATGGTTAGCGAAGGTGCTTTAGGTGCAATTAGAAAAATCATGGTCGAATACCCTCAAGGCTGGTTAAGTACTTTATCTGAGCGTGAAGGAAATGCACAGGCAGCCTGGCGTACTGATCCATCTAAAACCGGAAAAAGCGGTAGCATGGGCGATATCGGTACACATGCCGCTCATTTAGCAGAGTATATTTCTGGTTTAAAAATCACTAAAATCTGTGCTGATTTAAGTATTGTTGTTCCAGGTAGAGCTATTGATGATGATGGAAACGTATTGTTAAAATTCGATAATGGTGCCAATGGTGTTCTTGTAGCATCACAAATTGCTGCCGGAGAAGAAAATGCATTGAAGATTAGAGTATATGGCGAAAAAGGTGGCATGGAATGGCACCAAATGGAACCGAACACCTTAATTGTAAAATGGTTAAATGCCCCCGCTCAAATCTACAGAACAGGCAACGGTTATATGGGCAGTTTCGCACAGCACAACACCCGAACTCCTGGTGGTCACCCAGAAGGTTACCTAGAAGCATTTGCAAATATTTATAAAAACTTTGCATTAACAGTAGATGCGAAGTTGAATAACGAGCAACCTACTGCTGAAATGTTAGACTTCCCAAGTACTGAAGATGGAATTAGAGGAATGGCATTTATCGAAAATGTAGTGGCTTCTAGCCAATCAGACCAAAAGTGGTTAGATTATAAATTATAACAATCAAGCATGACAACGATAAAAGGACCAGCAGTATTTTTAGCACAATTTATAAGCGATGAAGCCCCATTTAACTCCCTAGACAGTATTTGTAAATGGGCAGCAGGTTTAGGTTTTAAAGGCATTCAGATGCCAACCTTAGATACAAGATTTATCGATCTTCAAAAAGCTGCTGAAAGCAAAACCTATGCAGATGAACTGAAAGGAAAAATTGCTTCTTATGGCTTAGAAATTACTGAACTTTCTACACACTTACAAGGTCAATTGGTTGCGGTACACCCTGCTTACGATGATCTGTTTGATGCTTTTGCACCAAAAGAAGTACATAAAAATCCAAAAGCAAGAACAGAATGGGCGGTGCAGCAAATGAAATATGCAGCTAAGGCCTCTCAAAACTTAGGTTTAAATGCACATGCTACATTTAGTGGTTCATTATTGTGGCAATATTTCCATCCCTGGCCACAGCGCCCGGCAGGATTGGTTGAAGAAGGGTTTGCAGAATTGGCAAAACGCTGGACACCAATTTTAAACGAATTCGACCAATGTGGCGTTGATGTTTGCTACGAAATACATCCAGGTGAAGATTTATTTGATGGCGAAACCTATGAAATGTTCCTCGCTGCGGTAAATAATCATCCTCGGGCATGCTTATTGTATGATCCATCACACTTTGTGTTGCAACAATTGGATTACATTCAATACATCGATTTTTACCACGAACGCATAAAAGCGTTCCACGTTAAGGATGCAGAATTTAACCCTACAGGCAGACAAGGCACTTTTGGTGGATACCAGAGTTGGGCAAACCGAGCCGGTCGTTACCGCTCACCAGGTGATGGTCAGGTTGATTTTAAAACCATTTTTAGTAAATTGGCGCAATATGATTTTAAAGGTTGGGCCGTTATGGAATGGGAATGCTGTATCAAAAACCAGCAAGATGGTGCCCGTGAAGGTGCAGAATTTATTAAAAAGAATATCATCAACGTAACCGATAAAGCATTTGACGATTTTGCAGCATCGGGTAGTGATAGCGCTTTCAATAAAAAAATATTAGGATTACAAGAATAACAAAACACAAAACACACACAAGATGAAAAAAACATTTTTAATTTTAGGCGCCGTAGTCATTTTTATGGCGTCGTTTTCAAAAGCCGATTTAGCGAAGGAGAAAACCGTGGTTGCAGCTGCAACAGTAACAAGCCATGCGGCTTTTCAATCAAATCCAGGCGAAAAACTGATCAACAAATCTGATTGCCTTGGTTGCCACAACAAGACCAATAAAATTATTGGCCCTGCATACGTAGAAATTGCAAAAAAATATCCAGCTACCGAGAAAAACATCAATATGTTAGCCGATAAGATTATTAAAGGTGGAACAGGAGTTTGGGGCAATATGCCAATGACTGCTCACGCTACCCTTAAAAAAGACGATGCAAAATTAATGGTAAAATATATCTTATCCTTAAAGAAAAAATAATCGACCCAGTTAGCAAATCGATTTACTTATATGAAAACAGAGCAAGAAAATAAAAACACGAGTAACCGCCGTGATTTTATTAAGACCACAGCTATTGCCGCTGCTGCGTTTATGATCGTGCCCCGCCATGTTTTAGGTGGCCCCGGTTATCTGGCACCAAGCGATCGTTTATTGGTTGCCGGTATTGGTGTTGGCGGAAAAGGCCAAAGCGATTTAAGCATGTTCTACAAAAGCGGAAAAGCAGACATTGCTTTTTTATGTGATGTAGACGATCGCCGTGCAGCAAATAGTGTCAAAGCTTTCCCTAAAGCAAAATACTATAAAGATTGGCGCGAAATGTTAGATAAGGAACATAAAAATTTCGACGCTGTATCTGTTTCTACTCCTGATCATAATCATGCTATTCAGGCTTTAGCAGCTATGCAATTGGGCAAACACGTTTATGTGCAGAAACCTTTAACACATGATATTTATGAGGCTCGGATTCTAACCGCTGCTGCAAAAAAATATAAAGTGGTAACCCAAATGGGAAATCAAGGTGCATCAAACGATGGTCCGCGCCAAATGAAAGAATGGTACGAAGCTGGTTTAATTGGCGACGTACACACGGTTTATGCATGGACTGATAGACCGGTTTGGCCGCAAGGCATTCCTCGCCCAACAAAAAAAGCCGAAATCCCTGCCGAATTGGATTGGAATTTATGGCTAGGTACTGCGCCTGAAAAAGATTATATTGATAAATTGGTTCCTTTTAACTGGCGTGGCTGGTGGGACTATGGCACTGGTGCCTTGGGCGATATGGGCTGTCACTTAATCGAAGCTCCCTTTAGCGTATTAAACTTAAAATATGCAAAAGAAGTTCAGGCAAGTGTAGGTTCTGTTTATGTAGATGAATTTAAACGTGGTTATTTCCCTGAAAGCTGCCCTCCGTCAAGCCATGTTACCTTGAAATTCCCTAAAACAGATAAAACAAAAGGCGATGTTACCTTACACTGGATGGACGGTGGTATCCAACCAGAACGCCCTGAAGAATTAGAAGCAAACGAAACTTTTGGCGATGGTGGTAATGGTACCTTATTTATTGGAACTAAAGGCAAAATGATGTCTGAAACCTATAGTGCAAACCCCAAATTATTGCCCTTAAGTAAAAACAAAGACATTAAGGTAGCACCAAAATACACCCGTGTACCAGATGGCGCAAACGGGCACTATAAACAATGGGTTGAAGCCGCAATTGCGGGTTATGGCAAGCAAGAAGTAAGTTCGCCTTTCGAAATTGCCGGTCCATTAACAGAAGCTTTACTGATGGCAAATCTGGCAATCAGAAGCTTCGATATCCAAAAAACGGTAAACGGTAAAACTACTTACCCAGGCAGGTATACTAAAATGCTTTGGGATAACGACAATATGAAAGTTACCAATTTTGACGAAGCCAACCAATTTGTAAAACGCGAATACCGCAAAGGCTGGAACAATTTAACACTTTAATAAAAACACATCTACAAACCTCGCGGGTTTTAAAAACCTGCGAGGTTTAAATTCAAAAAAATGAAAAAAATCTTTCTTTCTGCTTGCATTTTGTTAGCGGTAACACAAATATCAAAGGCTCAAAAGGGCTTTAAGCCACTTTTTGATGGTAAAACAACAACAGGCTGGCATACTTACAACAAAACTACTGTTGGTAGCGCCTGGCAGGTTCAGGATGGTGCCCTTCATTTAGATTTAGCTACCAAAGGTAAAGACGGTGGCGGCGATTTGGTTACCGATAAGGAATATGGTGATTTCCATTTAAAATACGAATGGAAAGTGGCTCCAAAAGCAAATAGCGGTTTAATTTTTTATGTTCACGAAGAACCTAAATACCATGCTACCTATTCTACAGGTTTAGAAATGCAGGTTATTGATAATGAAGGCCACCCAGATGGAAAAATCACTAAACACCGTGCCGGCGATTTATACGATCTGGTAAAAAGTTCATCAGAGCCTGTTAAAGCTGTTGGCGAATGGAATAAAGCAGAAATCATCAGTAAAAAGGGCAAACTAACGTTAATTTTAAATGGTGTTGAAGTAGTGAAAACCAGCCTTTGGGATGATAACTGGAAAAAGATTGTTGCGGGCAGCAAATTTGCAACATGGGAAAACTGGGGAACTTTTAAAACAGGCAAAATTGCCTTACAAGATCACGGAGATGAGGTTTGGTACAAAAACATCTCTATTAAAGAACTATAACCGAGGTAAAAGGTGTAAGGTAAAAGGCTGAAGGTTTCTTTTCTTTCGCTTTAACCATATATTTAAGTTAGAGGGCGGGAAAGCATAAGTTTACCCATTTCGCATTAACATAATGCCCTTTACCCTACACCCTATGCCTTTAGCCTTACACCCTATACCTTTAACCTTATACCTTAATACAACCTTATATAAGCCAAATGAATAGCACTACTCGCTTTAAACTCTCTACCATGATGTTCCTGGAATTTTTTATCTGGGGCGCCTGGTTTGTAACCATGGGAACTTACCTTGGTAAAAATCTTTTAGCAAATGATGTACAAATTGGTTCAGCCTATAGTACACAGTCACTAGGTGCTATTATTGCACCATTTATTATCGGATTAATTGCAGACAAATTTTTCTCTGCGCAAAAAGTGTTAGGCGTATTACATTTAGTTGGAGGTGTACTCTTATGGATTGCTGGAACGTCTTTAAATTTTGATAGTTTCTTCCCTTTCATATTAGGATATATGATTGCTTACATGCCTACTTTAGCATTAGTGAATTCAATATCCTTCAAACAAATGCAAGATCCAGGGAAAGAATTTCCTTCCATCAGGGTATTCGGAACAATTGGATGGATTATTGCAGGGTTAGTAATTGGATGGTTAAACTGGGAACAGAGCGGTAACTTAGTATTTACATTCAAAATGGCATCCGTTGCTTCAATCATTTTAGGATTGTTAAGTTTCTTTTTACCAAACACTCCTCCCGTTAAAAAAGGTGAAAAAACAACTTTTGGCGAGATCGTTGGCTTAGATGCAATTGGCTTGTTAAAAAACAAATCATATCTTTTATTCTTCTTAGCATCTGTTGCTATCTGTATTCCACTAGCATTCTATTACAATTTCACCAATCCCTTTCTTAATGAAGTTGGAATGAAAGGTGCGGCAGGGGTTCAATCATTGGGGCAGGTATCTGAAACCCTATTTATGTTATTAATGCCTCTATTCTTTGCTCGTCTTGGCGTAAAAAAAATGCTTGCAATTGGTATGATTGCATGGGTTGTTCGTTACCTTTTCTTTGCATTTGGAAATGCAGATTCAAACTATTGGATGCTGATCGGTGGAATTGTTCTACACGGCATTTGCTATGACTTTTTCTTTGTTACCGGACAAATTTATACTGATAGATTAGCTGGAGAAAAATTCAAAAGTGCTGCTCAAGGCTTTATTACTTTGGCAACCTATGGCGTTGGTATGTTAATCGGTTCGATCATCTCAGGTATGGTAGTTAATAAATATGTTGTAGCAGGTGGCCATATTTGGCAAAGCATATGGATCATCCCAGCAGGTATAGCAGGATTAGTTGCGCTACTATTCTTATTATTCTTCAGTGATAAAAATAAACCAGTTACTGAAGCTAACCCGATATAATTATGTCTACAAAACTGGATAGAAGAAATGCTTTAAAGAACATCATTGCAGGAACTGCTACAATTGGTGTTTCTTCAGGATTTTCAGCATTAGCAATGGATAAATCAGAATCAGATCAGCCACTAAGGCTAAAAGGAAATATCAATCATGCCGTTTGCCGTTGGTGTTTTAGCGGTTTAGATGTAGAAACGCTTTGTGTTGAAGCTAAAAAAATCGGCATTAAAGGCATTGATTTGGTTGGACCAAAAGATTGGCCGACTTTAAAGAAACATGGCTTAGAATCGACCATGTGCAATGGTGCGGAGATTAATTTAGTGGATGGTTTTAACGATGAAAAATTTCACGAAAAGTTAATTCAAAACTACACCGCAATGATCCCACTTGTTGCCGAGGCGGGTTACAAAAACCTAATCTGTTTTAGTGGAAACCGCCGTGGTAAAGATGACGAAACAGGCTGGAACAATTGCGTTAAAGGGTTGAAACAATTAATCCCATTGGCCGAAAAACACAATGTTGTGTTGGTAATGGAGTTGTTAAACAGCAAAATTAACCATAAAGATTATCAATGCGATAGAACCTCGTGGGGAGCTGAACTTTGCAAACGCTTAGGATCTGAAAACTTCAAATTGTTATACGATATCTACCACATGCAAATTGATGAGGGCGATGTAATTAGAAACATCAGAGATAACCATCAATACATAGCCCACTACCACACCGCTGGTGTTCCGGGGAGAAATGAAATCGATGATACACAGGAGTTATACTATCCTGCAATAATGAAAGCCATTGCCGAAACTGGCTTTAAAGGTTTCGTTGCACAAGAATTTATACCTAAAAATGCAGATAAAATAGCCTCGCTAAAAAAGGCAGTTTCCATTTGCGACATCTAAAAATATACCTATGTTATCAAGAAGAAGTTTTATTTTAAACAGTAGTATGGCTGCAGCTGCAGCACTTTTGGTTCCATCATTTGCTTGTGTGGCTTCCGATAAAAAATCAGTTGGTCTGCAGTTATATTCTTTAAGAGATGAGCTTCCGAAAGATGTAAAAGGCACCATAGCTAAAGTGGCAAAAGCCGGTTTTAAAGAGGTTGAAACCTATGGTTTTTCGATAAAGGATCAATTTTGGGGCTTAACACCAGCCGAATTCAAAAAATTGCTTGATGATAACGGATTAACTGCACCAAGCGGTCACTACGGTTTAGGCAGCTATTTAACTGATGGAAACACTGAAGAATTAAAAGCGGCAATTGCTGCAGCTAAAGTGCTTGGAAGCGAATATGTAACCATTCCCTGGTTAGATGAAAGCATCAGAAAAAGTGCCGACGACTACAAAAAAATTGCAGTTAAAATTAATGAAGCCGGAAAATTGACAAAAGAAGCCGGTATCAGGCTAGCTTACCACAACCACAATTTCGAATTCGAGAAACAAGGTGATACCACTGGTTACGAAATCCTGCTAAAAGGAACCGATAAAAACCTTGTTGATTTTGAACTTGATTTATATTGGGTTGTACGCTCAGGAAACGACCCGATCAAACTATTTAAAGAAAATCCAGGTCGTTTTACCATGTGGCATGTTAAAGATATGGATAAAGCAAATCCAGCGTTAAATGCTGAAGTAGGAACAGGTTCCATTAATTTCAAACCTATTTTTGCTGATGCCAAGCTTTCGGGCATGAAACACTTCTTTATAGAACATGAAACCAATTACAAGCCAAACCCAATGGAATCTGTTGCAGCTAGCTGTGCATACATTAAAAAAGAAATTATTTAAATTTTAAATGATGAATTCAAGAAGAACTTTCTTAAAACAGGCAGGATTAGCCGCAGGAGCAGCATTATTAGTCCCGTCGTTTGCCTTTGATAAAGCAAGTAAAAATGTTGGTTTGCAATTGTACTCTTTACGTAATGAACTACCTAAGGATGTAAAAGGCATTATCGAAAAGGTAGCACAGGCCGGATATAAAGAAGTAGAAACTTATGGTTTTGCTAATGGAAAATTTTGGGGCTTAACCCCTAAAGAATTTAAAGCCTTGTTAAATGCGAATGGTTTAAAAGCACCAAGCGGCCATTATCATATGGATGATTTTGTAAAAACCGGAAAAACAGACAGATTAAAAGCCGATATCGAATCTTCAGCTGCCATTGGCGGTAAATATTTTACCATTGCCGGTGCGCATGTAGATATGAGCAAAGGTGTAGACGGCTTTAAGAAAACCGCTGATGATTTTAATAAGGTTGCCGAAATTGCAAAAGCATCTGGATTAAAATTCGCCTACCACAACCACGATTTCGAATTTAAAAAATTAGGTGATACCACTGGTTACGATGTTTACTTAAGCGAAACCGATAAAAATCTTGTAAATTTCGAATTGGATCTGTACTGGGTGGTACGCTCAGGTAACGATCCGTTAGCTTTATTCAAAAAATATCCAGGCCGTTTCCCAATGTGGCACGTTAAAGATATGGACAAAGCCAAACCTGAATGGAATACCGAGGTAGGTAAAGGTTCTATTGATTTTAAAAGCATTTTTGCTCAGGCAAAACTTTCAGGCATGCAACATTTCTTTGTAGAGCACGAAACCAATTACCAACCTGATCCACTTGGTTCGATCAAAACAAGCTGTGATTATATCAAAGCCAATTTGATTTAAAACTTATCCAAACCTCGCAGGTTTTTAAAACTTGCGAGGTTTTCTGCACTTATCGTCATCTCGGCTAAAGCATAGCGAAATGTTCCAAAGGAACTCCTTCGGAGGAGAGATCTATCTCCAAAACAGCAAACCTTCAATTCTTTAACAATATATTTTAGGTTAGAACTGCTGATCTGAGTTATCTAAACCTGATAGTAACGGAAAGCCCGTAACGCAGTGGAGGCTTGAAGTGGATAGCAGGACTTTCGGAACCGATATACACAGTAACATGCTTTCCAAAACAAAAACATCAAGCAATTCGCTACGGAGTGTTGAATAGATTGTTGTTTACAAACGATAAAATGGTATAGCTATTAATGCACTTGTTAGGAAACGAGCGCAAACGGCATTAAGACCTCCGAGCCCTTCCTAAATTGAATTATGCCTAATCTTTTTAACCTTATTTTCTACTGAAAAAGTAAGATTTTAAATATTAAAAGCAAATTTAATTGGTAACAATGGGGATATAAGCTTAATTTTTAGCATATTTGGGCTTATATCAAATGTTTAATAATATATAATTAAAATTTAAAATGAAAGTAGCAGTAGTAGGTGCCACCGGATTGGTAGGCACTGTCATGTTAAAAGTATTGGAGGAAAGAAATTTCCCTTTAACAGAGTTGATTCCCGTAGCATCAGAAAAGAGTGTTGGCAAGGAAATTACTTTTAAGGGTAAGAAGTTCCCAATTGTTAGCATGGATACTGCAATCAGCATGAAACCAGATATCGCTTTGTTTTCAGCAGGTGGAAATACTTCATTAGAGCATGCTCCCCGTTTTAAAGAAGCCGGTACAACCGTTATCGATAACTCTTCTGCATGGAGAATGGATCCTGCGATTAAATTAATTGTACCAGAAGTTAATGCACACGAACTTTCTATCGATAACAAAATCATTGCTAACCCGAACTGTTCTACCATTCAAATGGTAGTGGTTTTAAAACCTTTACACGATAAATACAAAATTAAACGTGTAATCGTTTCTACTTACCAATCGGTTACGGGTACAGGTGTTAAAGCCGTTGAGCAATTAATGAACGAGCGTAAAGGCATTGATGGCCCTAAAGCTTATCCGTATGAAATTGATTTGAATGTTCTTCCACATATTGATGTTTTCACAGATAACGGATATACCAAAGAAGAAATGAAAATGGTTAAGGAAACGAACAAAATCATGAGCGACGATAGCATTAAAGTTACCGCTACTACAGTTCGTATCCCGGTAATGGGCGGCCACTCAGAATCAGTAAACATCGAGTTCGAAAATGACTTCGATTTAGCTGAAGTGCGCAGCATTTTAGAAAAAGCACCAGGCATAATCGTTGTTGATGATGTTGCCAACTTAAAATACCCAATGCCAAAAGATGCTCATGAAAAAGATGAAGTTTTTGTAGGCCGTATCCGTAGAGACGAATCGGCGCCTAAAGCTTTAAATCTTTGGATTGTTGCAGATAACTTGCGCAAAGGCGCTGCAACCAATGCCGTTCAGATTGCCGAATATCTAATTCAGAAAGAATTAGTTTAATCAATAACCTCAAGAGAAGTCCCCCGGTGTAAAATCGGGGGACTTTTTTTATACCCGCTCTCCACCATGAAACATATTCCAATCGCTTTAATATATTCCAGGTTACTGATTGGTTTTATAATAATTCTGTTAAGCTTTTTCCACGTCAATCATTATTCTTTTCTTGCAATCACATTATTATCGATCGGTTTATTAACAGATGTATTTGATGGAATAATCGCCAGAAAACTCAATATCTCCTCCGAAAAATTACGCCGTTTAGACTCCGGTATTGATCAGGTATTTTTTATCTCGGTTGCGGTTGCTACTTATATCCAATGTCCCGATTTTTTCAAAGTCAACTTGGTAAAACTGATTGTCCTTGGCGCTTTCGAAGCTTCAACCTATGCATTAAGCTATATCAAATTCAGAAAAGAAATCGCTACGCATTCTATCGGTGCTAAAATCTGGACTTTGACTATCTTCGCCACTTTGGTCGAAATTATAGTGCATTGTGAATCGGTTGTATTATTTGAAATTTGCTTTTGGCTCGGATTGGCAACCCGAATAGAAATACTTGCCATCGTTTTCACGCTAAAAAAATGGACCAACGATGTACCAACCATTTATCATGCAGTAAAATTGAGACAGGGGAAGGAAATTAAACGCAATAAACTGTTTAATGGCTAAAGTGTATTAACCCAAAAAATATAAATTTAGAGATCGTAATCACTAAATTATATATAAAAAAGAGATTGTAATCACTAAATTATATGTAAAAAAGAGATTTCGTTTAAATTTTCATTACATTTGTCATTAAATATGATATAATGAAATGATAATTAGAAGTCTGCAAACGCACATAGAATCAAAGTTTTTTAAACAAAAAGCAATTATAGTTACCGGTGCAAGGCAGGTAGGCAAAACCACTATGTTAAAGCAATTGGTAAATAAAACAGGATTGCCTTTTGTTTTTCTTAATTGTGATGAAGCCAATGTTCGAACCACATTGACAGACATCAGTATTGAGCGGCTAAAATCAATTATCGGCTCAAACAAATTTATTTTTATCGACGAAGCCCAGCGAGTTACGAATATCGGTTTAACATTAAAATTGATCGTAGATAATTTTACCGATGTGCAACTTTTGGTTACAGGTTCTTCATCATTAGATCTGGCTGTTGGTATAAAAGAATCGCTAACGGGAAGAAAATTTGAATATCATCTTTTTCCTTTTTCGGTAGCAGAACTTGTTGATGATACCAATGTCCTTACTGAAGAACAGGCATTGGAAAAAAGATTGATCTATGGCTCTTATCCCGATGCGATTAATTATCCAGGAGAAGAAAAAGAACTCTTAATGAACTTGGCCAATAGTTATCTTTTTAAAGATATTTTATCACTTACCGGCATCAGAAAGCCTTTGCAGCTCGAAAAACTAGTGCAGGCCTTAGCCTTGCAAATTGGCAATGAGGTTTCGTATACCGAGCTTGGCCAGATGATTGAAGCCGATAAACTAACTGTTGAGCGTTATATCGATTTATTAGAGCAATGTTTTGTTGTATTCAGATTAGGTGCATACAGCAGTAATCTGCGGAATGAAATAAAAAAGAGCAAAAAAATATATTTCTATGATACCGGCATCCGCAATGCCGTGATCGAAAACTTTAGTATGCTTGCGCTGAGGCAGGATGCTGGTCAGCTCTTTGAAAATTATATTATTTCAGAATATATCAAAGCCAGTAATAACAAGAGAAAGCATGCTAAATATTATTTCTGGCGAAGCTTTCAGCAACAGGAAATTGATTTAATCGAAGAAATTGATGGAAAAACAAATGCCATAGAGATAAAGTGGAACGAGAATAAAAAAGTGAGGTTTCCATCAACGTTTTTAGATGCATACCCTACAAATAATACAAACGTTATAAACAAGTCTAACTATACGAGTTTTCTGATATAAAATAATCTTTGCCTTACATGAAATTTTTCAAAATATTAATTTTATTTCTTTTCTCAGGTATAACCGCAATTGCCCAAAACCGAATTCAGAACCTCGAAAAGGCCTTCAATAATTTATTAAATGATGAACAGGCAAAACATGCTATTGTTTCTCTTTGCGTTTTAGATGCCAATACAGGTAAAACGCTTTATGCCAAAAATGAGCAAATCGGCCTGGCTACGGCTTCAACCTTAAAAACCATAACTGCAGCCACGGCATTCAGTATTTTAGGGAAAGATTTTCAATTCCAAACTACATTGGCCTATTCCGGAACAATTACTACAGATGGAATATTAAAAGGAAACCTGATCATTATTGGCAGTGGCGACCCAACTTTGGGCTCCTGGCGCTATCAAAACAAAGAGAATGCTGTTTTAACACAATGGGTTACTGCAATAAAATCTGCCGGAATCAAAAAAATTGAAGGCACAATAATTGGCGACGATCGCATTTTTGGCACACAAACAATGCCTGAGGGTTGGGTTTGGCAGGATATTGGCAATTACTATGGTGCCGGGACTTCTGGCTTAGCCTGGCGCGAAAATCAATTTGATATTCATTTGAAACCTGGAAGTAGTACAGCAGATGAAGTTAAGGTAATAAAAACAGTTCCGGCAACGCCTTATGTGCAGATCATAAATGAACTAAAAACCGGAAGTCCGGGTTCTGGCGATAGAAGTTATGCTTTTCTTCCACCTTACAGTAATCTTGCTTACCTCCGGGGAAGCTGGGGAATAGGCATTGCCAAAACTGGCATTTCTGTAGCCCTCCCCGACCCTGCTTTTGATTGCGCTTACCGCTTACAGGATACTTTGAAAAGATTGGGTATCTTGAGTGGTCAACAAGCCACAACGGCAAGGTTAATGACCTTGAACAATCAGGTCATTCCTTCGGTTACACAGAAAATAAGCACCATCAGTTCGCCTAGTTTAAGCGAGATGACTTACTGGTTTTTAAAGAAAAGCATCAATTTATATGGTGAATCACTTTTAAAAGCCATTGCGATAAAATCAGGCAAAGCAGGTACAACAAGTAAAGGAGCGGAAACCGAAATCAATTTCTGGGCCGATAAAGGCATTGATAAAACGGCATTAAACATTATTGATGGCAGTGGGCTTTCGCCGGGAGATAGAATAACAACTTCGGCAATGGCGGATATACTTTTCCAGATCCAAAAGGAGAACTGGTTTCCTGATTATTACAAAGCCTTACCAGAATACAATGGTATGAAAATTAAAAGTGGGACAATAAATGATGTTTCGGCATTTGCAGGCTATCATACCGATGCTGCAGGCAATAAATATGTAATCGTTATTAACATCAATAACTACAGCGGAAGTGGTATTAACAAAAAATTGTTTAAGGTATTAGATGAACTCAAATAAAATTAACTCATATAAAATATGGTACATTTTATAAAAAACATGCAAACTGTTGATGGATTGATTTCGAATTTATATAAAGAAGTTTCTATTGAAGAAATGACTAAAAAAATTACTGGCCTCATGGAACAACAGGGCTATAAAGTCTTCGACCAACAATATGGAAATTTAATTTTAGAGAAAGGTAGCCGAACAAAACGGCTTTTATTAGGTGCATTTGCAACCTATTACAAATTTAGCATAACCATGTCGCCAAGTACTGAAAACGAACTTATTGTAAATGTTTTTCAGCAGTCGAGTGGCATGTCTGGAGGTTTAATCGGTATGAACCAGATAAAAACAGAGTTTACAAGATTAAACTTTTTATTCGCGAATATTTAAAGTAGAAATAACATCAACACAAAATACTGTTATTCAAATAATTTTTCCTAAACACTATCCAAGCCACAATAAGATTCAACGGAATAAGGATTAATCCGAAGCCAAACATGATAAATACATAAAAAAAGAAAAACAGACAAAAAATCCATATCAAAAATCCCTTAATCTGTATCGCATTTAACAAAAGCAGGCTTCTAAATAACAGAATCGCAGAAAAGACAAATCCGATTAACCCAAACGATGTTAAAATACCAAAATTGGTAAATATCCAACAGAATTCGGGCAGTAATAAAACGAGATAGTTTAAACAAAAACTAAAAAATACTTTCTCTTTAGTAAAAGGAAAATTTGGCAAGAAAGACAAGTATCTATTGTTAAAAACATTCTCCTGATAAATGAGCACCACATGCGCCACAACAATACACGAGGTAACGAGCATCAATAATCTTGAATCATCTTTAAGATCAGCAAAAACGACCAACACACTCGAAATCAATACCCACGAAAGCAGTTTGGTGAGCGTATAAGCCAATTTCGATTGATTGAAAACCTGAAAACTATATAACAAAAAAACAGGTTTGCCCCATTTCCTGGTAACCCTAAGTAACCAATTTGACTTATTAGCTTCTATTAAACGGTTACTTTCTTTAAGGTATATATAAGCGCCTGCTAAAACCAGAAGCAATTGAAAAAATAAAATCCCGATAGAAATAAGATAATAGCCAAATACAATTCCAATGGTTATGGCGTATAGCGTATAACACAATACAGGGATAAATATGCAGGTCTGTACTACACACCAGGCCATAAACTGCTGTTTTTTGGTTGCCGAGGTGAAACTATAGTACAGAAACTCTTGCTGGGGCAAAACAAGCTGACTTAAGACATATTTTAAGCTTTTGTAAGCATATAATGAGCTACCTATAAGATAGAAAATCATCATTAGTGGATTACTCACCAAACTAATGGTAAAGAAAAACTGCCAGAAATCAATCTGGTCTGGCCGAACAGTGCCCAAGGTATTAATAAAGAAACAGTAACTGATCAACATCACAAAGATGAATACCAGCATAGCTGCATGGGTACGGTAAAAACCATCAACAAATATTTTCTTTAAGGCGGTATTTGAAAGCAACGACATTAAAAATTCAGTATTATTTTTTTATCTTGAATATCGATCTGTTCAAGTCCAGGCAGTTTTAACTCATCTAATGCCTGATGTGAGGACAGTAAAAAACTGATTTTTTCATTTTGGTGCTTTTCATTAATCCAACGGTATAATATTTCTAAAGATTCTACATCGATTGTATTTAAAGGCTCGTCTAATAAGATGAGTTTAGGTTGTCCTAAAAAAGCCAAAACCAACGACAACTTTTTTAACATGCCACTAGAATATGAACCCAACGGATTATGAATGTAAGGCTCCATACCCATTTCAGCAATTAAGGTCTTTTCTTGATCAGAAACAGCCCCCTTGGCTTTAGCGAAAAGATCAACCATTTCAAATCCGGTTAAAAATTCGGGGTACACTGGTTCGGCATCGGCAAAATTTACAAGTTTTCTATAGGAAACACCATGATCTTTTAAATAAACAGTACTTAATGCGATATCACCTTCGAAAGACAATATCCCTGCAATTGCTTTCAGAAGGGTACTTTTCCCTGAGCCGTTACATCCTTTTATCCAGAAAATGCCTTCGGGGATTTTAATATTATCTATCTTTAAAACAAGATGATTGAAATAAGATTTTTCAAATTGATTGAAGTGTAACATAAAAGCATTTTGTTTCTGACTTTAGTTTTAATGAAAAGTTACAAAGCACATTCATCTTGATAAAATCATACGCAATGCAATTAATTTTACGCCCTTACCAACTAAGTGATATTGAAAGTTTGGTTAAACATGCCAACAATTTCAATATTTCGAAGTATTTGACCAATAAATTTCCTTTTCCTTACGAGAAAAAAGATGGCGAAGCTTTTATTCAATTGGCTTTAAGTCACGATCCGTTGCAAATCAAGGCCATTGTGTTAGACGGCGAAGTAATTGGATCCATAGGTGTACATCAACTGGCCGATATTTACAGCAAAAGTGCAGAAATAGGTTATTGGATTGCTGAGGATTTTTGGGGTAAAGGCATTGTTCCGCTTGCTATAAAAGAAATGCTTAAATATGGTTTCGATACCTTCGATATTGAAAGAATTTTCGCACGGACTACACATACGAACATGGCCTCGCAGCAGGTTTTAAAGAAATCGGGCTTTATTTTCGAGGCATCGCTAAAAGATACTATTTTTAAAAATGGCGAATATTTTGATGAATTCATTTTTGGATTTAGGAAACGCCAGCTAAGCAAAGAACAGAATTAAAACATTTTGTTAAACTCGAAGCTTATTGCGTAAATTCGTGCAAACCAAAAACAACAAAGCAATGAAATTATCGATCAAATCAGTAATGCTGTTTGTTGCACTTTTAGGTGCAGCAGATTTCGCAAATGCTCAGGGAGCCAAGTTTCCACAACCGAGTAGCGGACAAACCATTATCCAGGATTTTGGATTAGGCAAAATAACTTTAACCTACTCTCGTCCGAATGTTAAAGGCCGCAAAATTTTTGGCGGCATGGAGCCAATGGGCGTAGTTTGGCGTAACGGGGCAAACGCGGCCACACGTATTAAATTTACCGATGCCGTTAAAATTGAAGGCAAAGATTTACCTGCCGGCGAATATGGCCTGTTCAGCATCCCAGGTAAAAATGAGTGGACGGTTATTTTTAGCAAAACGCCCGATCAATGGGGGGCTTACGAATATAAGGAAAGTGATGATGTGCTTCGTGTAAAAGTAAAAACAACAGCTTTAAAAGATAAAGTAGAAACTTTAACCATGCAGTTTTCGGCTGTTAGCGAAACTTCGGCACAGTTAAATATGATGTGGGAAAATAGTGCCTATGCGCTTAACATCACCACTTCGATTGATGAAAAAGTAATGGCAAATATTGCTGAGGCGATGAAGGGCGAAAAAAAGCCTTACTTTAATTCGGCATTGTATTATTATCAAAATGGAAAAGATTTAAAAACAGCTTTAGAATGGATGACGGAAGCAGAAAAATCAGATCCTAAAGCGCCATGGTTTAAACTATGGAAAGGCCGTATCCAATTGAAAATGGGCGATAAAGCGGGCGCATCAGCTACTGCACAACAAGGCATAGACGCTGCAAAGGTACAAAAGGTTGATGAATATGTACGCCTCAATTCTGAACTTTTGGCCGAAGCTAAAAAATAGAGATATTTTATTTCGGTCGGTGTGACACCGACCGATAGTAAATCTTAATCAGATCTGGCTTACCTCCTAAGAATTACAGAACCTAAGTAATTTAAACACGATTGAAATGGAAAGCCCGGAACGAGGAACGAGTGAGGACTTGAAATGAAAAGCGGGACCAGTCGCAACCGAAGTACCACAGCAACTGCTTTTCAAATTAATGAATATTCTTATCCTCAAATGAGCTCTGAACTTAAACATGAGTTTCATGACCAATATTAACGTAAAATTAACCGCTGATTAACTTGAACAGCTATCGTAACATTAACCCTTAAAACGCTTTATTTATTTAAAAATAATACTAACTTTGATGTTGCGCTTAGTAATTGTACTTTATACACTAAGCAGGTTAAAAAATCAATAAAAAATCAAATAAAAATGAGCATAATCGTTAATGTCCATGCCAGACAAATTCTCGATTCGAGAGGCAATCCAACAGTAGAGGTAGAAGTTGTAACAGAAGCAGGTGCTTTTGGCCGTGCAGCTGTACCAAGCGGTGCATCTACTGGACAATATGAGGCTGTTGAATTACGTGATGGAGATAAATCTACATATTTAGGTAAAGGTGTTTTAAAAGCTGTAGAAAATGTAAATACTAAAATTGCTGATGCATTAAGAGGTATTGATGTTTTTGAACAAAATACAATTGATAAAATCATGTTAGACCTAGATGGTACCGAAAACAAAGGTAACTTAGGTGCTAATGCTATTTTAGGTGTTTCTTTGGCTGCTGCTAAAGCTGCAGCTGATGAAATCGGTCAACCATTATACCGTTACATTGGTGGTGTTAATGCCAACACTTTACCAATTCCGATGATGAACATCATCAACGGTGGTTCACACTCTGATGCGCCTATTGCTTTCCAGGAATTTATGATTATGCCAGTTGGCGCACCTTCTTTCTCTGAGGCTTTACGTTGGGGAACTGAAGTTTTCCATAGCTTGAAAAAAATTCTTCACGATAGAGGTTTATCTACTGCAGTAGGTGACGAAGGTGGTTTTGCACCAACTTTTGATGGTACTGAAGATGCAATTGAAACGGTATTAAAAGCAATTGAAACTGCTGGTTACAAACCAGGTTCTCAAATCTGTTTAGCTTTAGACTGTGCTTCATCTGAGTTCTACAAAGATGGCAAATACGACTATACTAAATTTGAAGGCGCTACTGGGGTAATTCGTTCTAGCGAAGAGCAGGCACAATATTTAGCTGATCTTTCTGCAAAATATCCAATTATCTCTATTGAAGATGGTATGGATGAAAACGACTGGACTGGCTGGAAAAGCTTAACCGATAAAATTGGTGACCATGTTCAATTGGTTGGTGATGATTTATTTGTAACTAACGTAACCCGTTTACAACGTGGTATTGATGAGGCCACTGCTAACTCAATCCTGGTAAAAGTAAACCAGATCGGTTCTTTAACTGAAACCATCAATGCGGTAACTTTAGCACAAAACAATGGCTATACTTCGGTAATGAGTCACCGTTCTGGCGAAACTGAAGATGTTACGATCGCTGATTTAGCTGTTGCATTAAACTGCGGACAGATTAAAACTGGTTCTGCATCACGTTCAGACAGGATTGCTAAATACAATCAATTATTACGTATTGAAGAAGAATTAGGTGAAAACGCTCGTTTCATCGGTTCAAAATTTAAATACGCTAAAAAATAAGGTATAGGATTGGGTTTAAACCCAATCCTATAATGTTAACAAGTTGAAAAACTTATTTGCGAAACATCCGGAGATTTTAAATCTTCGGATGTTTTTATTTTAATCCTATATTTGTTTGTCGGATTTGCGTTTTCTCAAATCTCACATCTAAAATCTCATATCAATATATGAAACGTTTAATAGATCTTTTCCGCAATAAATATTTCCTTGCTACTGTCGCTTTTGCGATGTGGATGCTATTTTTCGACAAAAACGATATGATGTCGCAATACGAGTACCGCAGTCAGGCCAATAAACTGCAGGAAGAAAAAGAATATTTCGAGAAAGAAACCGCCCAGGTTAAAAAAGATTTAAACGAACTCAACACCAATCTAAATACGGCTGAAAAATTTGCCCGCGAAAAATACTTCATGAAAAAAGACAATGAAGATGTTTTCGTGATTATTCAGGAAGAGAAAAAGGATTAGTTTTCAATTAGTAGTTTTCAGTTCACAGTTTAGAATTCAAAAATCAAACCATAGAACAATTTCTTCTCCAGTTAACCGATTAAGCACTTCAACAGTTAACCTATCTAATGCTTCACATCCTCTACATTATCGCCATAACCGCTGAAGCCATGACTGCTGCACTTTTTGCGGGAAGACGTGATATGGATTGGGTTGGTGTTTGCATTATTGCCTGGGTTACAGCATTAGGTGGTGGGACGGTTAGAAATGTACTATTTGGCCATTACCCAATGAGCTGGGTAGAACATCCCGAATATTTGGTAATTACCGCAGTAGCAGCCTTACTGGCAGCGTTTATTGCGTCGATTATGACTAAACTCAAAAAGCTTTTCCTTTACCTGGATGCTTTAGGTTTGGTGGTTTTCACGATTATTGGCTGTCAGGTTGCACAAGAAATCCATTTACCTTATTTAATTGTTCTTTTCAGTGGAATGATTACCGGTTGTGCCGGTGGGGTGCTTCGTGATGTACTCTGCAATGAAGTTCCATTTCTTTTTAGAAAAGAGATTTATGCCAGCGCAGCGATAGTTACCGGCGCGGTTTATATAGGCATAGAGCATTTTCACGGAAGCGAGATGCTGGCTACTATTTTAGCAGCCGTAGTTGGATTAGCCCTAAGATTACTTTCTATCCGCTTCGAATGGCACATGCCTAAGTTCGTTTATCGTGATGAATGGCATTGATTCAGTTGGGAGTTTTCAGTTTAGAGTTTTGAGTCTCCAACCCCACAACCCCAACTCCAAACTTACAATTCCCCGTTCCGCTTTCTCAAAAACCACTCTACGCCCAGCAAAATTAAAATTAAGCCGAACAGCCATTTCATGCTAATCAATTCGTCGTATTTGCGGTCTTCGTAACTGATGGTTTTAATATTTTCGTTTTTGGCAATCTCATCGGCTATTTTCAGCAGGTTTTCGGGCATAAACAGTTTACCATTGCTTTGCTTAGATATGGTATTTAAAAGCTGATGATTGGCTGTTGTTTGCTGAAATTCTGCAATCAACGCATTTACATAGAAACTACCTGTAGCCGTGAATTTCTTTTCACCTAGCGCTGCATTGGCGAGATAAGAATAATTCCCTGCAGGCATGGTTCCTGCGTCTAGCTGATAAGCATTTTCAGTTTTAGAAAAAATATAATTAAACACTTTGCCCGCTTCGTTTTTAACCTGAAGATTAACTTCCGACTCATTTACAGGCTGATAGCTATCGTTATAAAGGGTGCCGTTAAACTGGATGGTTTCATTTTCATCATAAGCAGACTTTGAAGTAAACACCTTAAACCTTCTCTTATCATCTTTAACAGATAGGTATTGAACCGTTTTTGAAATCAGATCGTTTAAAACAGATTGATCGCTTTCATTTTCAGCTTCTGAAAGTTTCCACCTCCAAAGCCCCTCTCCCATCAAATAACCAGTCTTTAAGCCATTTTCATTGGCAAAGAACAATAATGGCTGCTGTGTGCTTACTTTGCCAATACGCTGATTGAAAACGGGTATTGCGCCTGCGTTTACGGTTAACCTTCCAAACGGACTTAACAAAGGATCGAAAGATGAAAACTGCTTCTTGTCATCTTCCGTAAGATTGAAGCTTGTAAATCCATTGGCAAAATCAGCATACACTTCTTGAATGGAACCATTTGCAGAACCTAAGTTGACCTGATTTTGCATTTGATTAAAAGCATTTATATTGCTCTGTGCGCCCAAAATATACCAGATCGGTTTCTTTAATCCAGTTAATTTCTTTAAAAACGTTGACGAAATGTTTTGCACATCAGGCAATTGATACAATACGATTAGATCGAATTTAGACGGATCTGTGGTATTTAAATCGTCAGCAAGTGCAAGTTTAGCCTCGTAGTGTTTATTGAGCGAAATAGCTTCTTTTAACACACCCAAATCAGGGTGTGGTGCCGCCGCAGCAAGTAATACTTTCTGCCTGCCATCAATAACTTCGACATAAAAAGTTTGAATATTATTCCGGGTGGTAATTTCATTTTTCAATGCCCCGAGCTGAACGGTATATTTCTGAACACCAATTTTACCCGCATGGATCTTAACCGGGATCGTTTTAACAAATGACCCTCCATTAATCGATATGTTTTGCTGTTCTACCTTTGCACCATTTTGGTTAACCGTTAATGAAGTACTTTCACCATCACTTTGAAAAGCCTGAACCTGAACTTCGATCGTAAAATCGTCATCCAGGTACACAATATTATTGTAATTTACGTTCGAAATTAAAACATCGCGCTTTGGGATACTATCACCCAAGGCAATAGTATAAACCGGGGCATTAATCTGATTTACGCTGTACAGCGGATTTCCACCGTGATTAAAAATACCATCGGTAGCTAAAATAATGGCGCCAACATTTCTATTGGTATATTCATCTCTAACTTTCTGAAAAAAGGCCGAGGCATCTGTTAATTTTCCTTGATTTTTAAAATCGAAACCATCTGCAACCTGATCGCCAAAGTGAAGCGTTTTTACCTCGTACTTGTCTGATAGTTTATCTTGTAAAGCTTTAAAGTTATTTTCGTATAATTTTTGGTCGAAACCAGCTGCTTTAACCTGCCCTACAGAAAGAGAATTATCTTGTCCGATAATAATTACGGGTTTATCTAAAGTATAATTTAATGTTTTGATGAGCGGTGCAAATATTAACCACGCAATGGTAGTCACTACGATAATTCGCAAGGCAGTTAAGCCATACTGAAGTTTTTTATCCAAATTTTTGTTGCCGCGATACAGCAACCAGGCATACAGCACGCCCAACGCCAAGCAACCGAGAAAAAACAAAATAGATGTACCCGAAAAAAAACTGTTCATACTTTTATAAAGATGGTAATTTTGAGGAAATTTTCAAGGTTTTTAACCGCAAAGCACACAAAGAATTTACGCAAAGTATCCCCAAGACGATGTGCATCCTGCAATTACCTAAACTTAGCATTCTTTGCGTTAAGGTAATAAGGAAATCTCAGCGGCCTTTGCGATAAAATTATAAATTCATTAGCTTTAACCAAATCAAAATTTATGAAATTAATCTGTTTAACGTTTTTAGTGTCTCTAAGCCTTATGGTAAATGCCCAAAATAATTTTAAAGCCACTCAAATTAAATTTGAAAGAGTAGAAAAGGCCTACAATGAAAAATGGGAAACACTGAGAAAGTTTGTTCTGGCAGGTGGCTATGGCGATCGGTTCTCTATGGTAATCAATGCCTACAAAACAGAAGGAAAACTGGAAGTATGGTTAAAAAATAATTCAGCTAAAACCTATTCGTTGTTTAGAACATATGATTTCTGTGCACATTCTGGCGCCATTGGCCCAAAAGTAATTGAAGGTGATGGACAAACACCTGAAGGTTTTTATTACATTAATGTTTTTAACCCGATGAGTAATTTTCACTTATCGCTAGGCGTAAATTATCCAAACGCTGTAGATTATGCCCGAACTGGGAAGGGCAGAAAACCCGGAAGCGACATTTACATCCATGGCAATTGCGTAACCGTTGGCTGCATTCCATTAACCGACGAAAAAATTAAAGAAGTTTATGTTTTAGGCGTTGAAGCCAGAAATGCTGGCCAGGAAAAGATTCCCGTTAACATTTATCCTTTCAAAATGACTGATGCCAATATGAAGAAATATATTGCTCAATTCCCTACACAGGCCATTTTTTGGAAATCGTTGCAGCCAGGCTATCTAGCTTTTGAGAAAAACAAAAACCAAGCTAATGTAAGCGAGGTAAAAGGGAAATATGTTGTTGTTAAATAGCTGAATGTTAAAAGATTGAATATTCTGCTCTTAAATAAGGTAAAAGCTAAAAGGCGTAAGGTTTAGGGTTATTACCCACCTTACGCCTTACTATTTTATGGCTTTGGAAAGGAAACCCTCCACCTTAAACCTTCATACCTTCTACCTTCCCTACAGCATCCCGCCGCAAACAGATAAAGTCTGGCCAGTTACGTAAGCACTCATATCAGAGGCTAAGAATACGCAAACATTGGCAATATCTTCAGTTTCTCCGGCACGTTTTAATGGAATATCTTTTTCCCAGCCTTCAACAACTTTCGGATCAAGAATATCTGTCATTTCGGTACGGATAAAGCCCGGTGCAACTACATTAGCGCGGATATTTCTCGAACCTAATTCTTTAGCGATTGATTTGGTAAAACCGATGATACCAGCTTTAGATGCAGCATAATTTGCTTGTCCGGCATTACCTGTAGTACCCACAATAGACCCCATATTGATAAAAACACCTTTACGGGCTTTCATCATTACTTTAGACGCTGCTTTGGTTACGTTGAAAATCGATTTTAGGTTAATATTGATCACATCATCCCAGTTTTCTTCGCTCATACGCATCAATAAACCATCTTTGGTAATACCCGCATTGTTGACCACGATATCAATGGTACCAAATTCGGCTACGATATCGTTGATCAATTGCTCCGCTTCGGCAAATTTAGATGCATCAGAACGATAACCTTTAACCTTTGTTCCAAAACTTTGTAATTCTTGCTCTAAAGCTTCACCTTTTTCTACTGATGATAAATATGTAAAAGCTACATTAGCGCCATGCTCGGCAAATTTTTCAGCTATTTTACGGCCGATTCCTTTAGATGCGCCTGTAATTAATGCTGTTTTTCCTTCTAATAATTTCATAACCCCTAAATCCCCTAAAGAGGACTTTTATATAATGTATAAAAAATTTAATTTTGGTAAAGTTAATATTAATTGTGAATTGTTTAACACAATAGGTATTCCCCCTTCAGGGGGTTAGGGGGTGGGTTCCTGCTGGCTCAAACAATGGAAGCTACCCAAACCCCAAATAATATCAACCGAATTGATACCAATCACTTTCCGATCAGGAAAACAACCCTGAATAATTTCAAGTGCTTTTTCATCATTTACATCATCAAAAACCGGCACAATTACAACCGCGTTAGCAATGTAAAAGTTGGCATAAGATGCAGGCAGGCGAGTATCCTCATGAATAACCGGTGACGGCATTGGCAATTGGACAATATTCAATGATCTACCATCTTTCAGCTTCATGGCTTTTAAGGCCTCCAGATTCTCTTGTAACAAGATATAGTTTTCATCCAGCGGGTTGCTCTCTACAACAGTTAAAACCGTATCCTCGTTTACAAAACGCGTAATATCATCAATGTGGCCGTCAGTATCGTCGCCAACAATTCCATCCCCCAGCCATAATACCTGATCTTGACCATAGTATTCTAGCAAATATTGTTCAATCTGCCCTTTGGTTAAATGCGGATTACGGTTTTCGTTTAACAAACAAGCTGTGGTGGTTAAAACCGTTCCTGCACCATTAAATTCTACCGAACCACCTTCCATCACGATATCCGGTGTAAACAAAGGTAAATCGAAATGTTTGGCAATTTTTGTCGGAACCACATCGTCCAGGTCAAACGGAGGGTATTTCCCGCCCCAAGCGTTGTATCCCCAATCTACAACAGCCTTTTCATTTCCTTTTAGCAAAAATGCAGGACCGTGATCGCGGCACCAGGCATCGTTGGTTTCATTAAAATAAAATTCGATCTGGCTTAAATCGGCATCTACTTTTGTTAATTCAGATACAGCAAAAGCTTTCATATCTTCATCTTTCACATTGACGCGTACTTTTTCGCCTTCGGCAACTGCTTTGATAAATTGGCAATATGGTTTGTAAATGGTTTCGATTTTACCCGGCCAGCTCTCCTCTTTATGCGGCCAGCTTAACCAGGTTGCCTCATGTTTAGCCCACTCGGCAGGAAAAGCATAACCTTGCTTCTTCGGTGAATAATCGAATTGATTGATATTTAAATCTTTTCTTGGAGGGAAATTTGACATAGTTTTTAAGTCCGAAAGTCGGGTGTCCGAAGTCGGATGATTTAGTGTGTTAATAAGGTCCGAAGTCAGATGTCCGAGGTCGGATGATTTAATTTTTTAGTTTTTTAAAGTCCGAAATTCGGGCGTCCGAAGATTTAGTTTTTTAGCTATAACCCGAATATCTCCACTTCGGTCTTCCGACTTACTCAATTTAACGATTTGATTAAAGCAGAAATCATGATCAAAATTTCTTCGCATGACTGATAATGTTTCTGAAATATTTCTTCTGTAATGTAGCCTCTTCTTATTGCCAAGTGTAAACAGTTCACGACTTCTATATCAGACCGTAAAGAATATCTTAAAAATCTACAAAATTCAGGGTTACTTTGACCTGTACTTCCCTCAGCAATGTTCATTGAAATAGAATCTGCAGCACGCTTAACTTGCGACGTTAAAACATAAACCTCTTCCTTTGGAAAAGTTTTTGTCATTTTATCAATCTCATCAGCTAAGTCTAAAGCCTTTTGCCAGACCTTAAGTTTTTCAAATTTAAATGCCATAGTTAAGTCCGAAAGTCGGAGGTCCGAGGTTTGAAGTTATAATTTATTAGAAATACTTTAACAAATTACAATTTCTTACAATCCAATCCAAACCTTTAAGGTTTTCTTACGGCATCCGCCCCTAACCTCTGTCTACGAACCTGTTTATAAATTTTCTAATTAGCCGTCTGGCCTTTTATGCTCTTTGGCTTCCGTCTTCGGTCTCCCGACCTCCAACTTTTCTAATCCCCGTCAATATATCTTTTTGTAATCGGCTGGTAAGAATCAATTCTTCTGTCTCTTAAAAAAGGCCAGTGTTTACGGAAGAAATCAGATTCTGATAAATCCAGTTCAACTACCTCGGTTTCTTCCTGATCGTGAGAACCTAAATAAAGTATTTTGCCTTGTGCGTTTGTGGCGAAACTTCCACCCCAGAATTTCATGGCGCCATCTTGCTCAAAGCCTACGCGGTTTACACTCACTACAGGCACACCGTTTGCAACCGCATGTGAACGTTGGATGGTTTGCCAGGCATTGTATTGATCTTGATTGGTTTCGTCATCCTGATCGGTAGCCCAGCCAATTGCAGTTGGATAAAACATGATATCTGCACCCATTAAAGCTGTAATACGTGAAGCTTCCGGATACCATTGATCCCAACAGATCAGGATACCAATTTTAGCAAATTTGGTTTGAAAAACCTTGTAGCCTAAGTCGCCAGGGGTGAAATAAAACTTTTCATAATAAGCCGGATCATCTGGAATATGCATTTTACGGTATTTACCTAAATATGAACCATCAGCATCTAAAACTGCAGTTGTATTGTGGTATAAACCTTCAGCACGTTTCTCAAACAAAGAAGCGATAATTACCACACCCAATTCCTTGGCTACCGCTTGCAAAGCATCAGTAGATGGTCCTGGGATAGCTTCAGCTAAATCGAAATTGTCGTAATCTTCAACATCGCAGAAATACAAAGAAGTAAAAAGCTCTTGCAAACACACAATCTGTGCACCTTTTGCAGCTGCTTCCCTTACTTTAGCAATCGCTTTATCTAAATTTTCTTGTTTATCTTTAGTACAACTCATTTGTACCAAGCCAACTTTTACTTTCTTCATTTTTTAAAATTATTGGATGAGCGAATGATGGAATGAATGAATTATTAAGCCATTCAATCATTCAAAATTCTATCATTCTAAATCTGGCTGCAAAGTTACTATTTTGTTTAAAAGTAGAACGGCATAATAATGTAATTGTTTTTCGGAAAAGCAAAATCTAAGTGGAACCAGATGTTATATTTATAATACGATTTGCCTTTTGTTCGATTAATATTGCAAGCCCAATGATTGTTTTTGATTACTTTGCCCAACGCGATCGTCATGCTGAATTTATTTCAGCATCTTTTATATCATTAAGACCCTGAAATAAATTTACTGCGTAGCTTTCCGCTGCGCTACAGGTCAGAGTGACGAACTGATAAAAAAAACCTAAAAATATTCTACTAATTATCGATGGGATTACAACAAAAAGCCCCGATTCTCATCGAGGCTTTCCGTTTTACTTTAAAACCAAATTAAGGGTTTATATCATCCTTTTTAGGTTTTGCTTTTGTTTCTACAATTTCTGCAACCGCTACCACTTCTTTCCGCTGTGCCGGGTCCATCAACTCCATCAACTTCAATCCCAACAGCCCATCCATCGCCGTGCCGCCATGGTTACCTCCACTACCACCAATCAGTACATCAGGGATCAGCTTCACATTACCTTTCGATAACTCTTCGGTAATTTTGTAACGGGTAAAGTTTTCACCGCCCAGAGCTTTCACAGCAAGTTCGTAAGCTTCGGCGGTTGATTTACCTACCGCTAAAATTTTACCTGCTTCTGCATTACCGGTTAACGAAATCTGTTCAGCCTCTGCCGATGCCCTTAACTTTATCGCTTCAGAATCGGCCTGTGCTCTTGCTTTAGTGGCCTCAGCCTCTGCATGCGCCCTCATTTTAGTGGCCTCAGCCTCTGCTCCTACGGCTAGTTTTACACCAGCGGCATCACCTTCCGATTTTTTTACGGTTGCACTTGCGGTACGTTCGGCAATCTCTACACTTTGTTGTGCCTTCACAATATCTTTCTGCATATCGGCAATCGCGGTTTCTTTCTCCATCCCCTGGCGCGTTTCCTGTGCTTGTTTCTGGGTTTCGTAAGTAACCTTTTGTTCTTCTGCAATTTTACGGTCGGTTAAGGTTTTCATTAACGATTCTGGCGGAACAATATCACCAATTAACGTATCAACTGCATTTACGTTATATTCATCAAGCACTTTACGGATATGCTCTTTAGCCGATTCCTGACGCTCTTTACGGGTACTCAAGAAAGCAATCACATCACTTCCCTGTGCGGAGTTACGGAAATAGTTACCAATTGTAGGTTCTAAAACCTGCGAAACCAGGTTCACCATATTACCAAAACGTGCAATTACTTTAGGGGCTTCTGTAGTTGGTACGTGAATAATCTGCGCCACATCTAAATTAAATGGGAAACCATCTTTTGAACGTACGGTAATGGTCGATAGGTTTTTATCCAGATTATGCGCCTCACTTCGTGCCGATGCCCAGTTTAACACCAAATTGGTTGTTGGTACCAGTTCTACCTTCATAATGTATTTGTTGATCGGATATTTACCCGGACCAAGTGGCTCGAGCCAAACACCTTTAGAACCTTTTCCGACAATATTACCATGTTTAAAGTCTGCACCAGTTAAGTCATTTCCGTCTGTACCAATAAATGAGATTACAACACCAACATAACCGATTGCGATTTCGGTCATCGGAATTTCCTCTAATTGGATTGCCCATGGATTGAGGTTATAAGAACCCGCCAAAATGACCTGGGGCTGCAAACCACGGTTACCACCTTGTTTTATAAAAGCATCGAAATCCTGGAAATTGTTGTGTCCGTCAATAAGTTTGCCCGCAATCTGATTGGCCTCAATCGGTAAGCCATCTAAAGTGGTTACAATCCCCACCATGCTTTCCTGGATGCGGATCATATCCGTAACAGAAACCTGAAACAGCATCGTATTGATACGATAAGAACCCGAGGTAATGTAAGAGGTTTGCCGGCCTCGCTGACCACCATTTTCGAGAAACTTCACCGCATCCTGAAAGTTATCAGATTCTACCCTTTGGCCAAGGATATTCCCCGTTGGGATTTCGGAACCATCTTTGGCCATAATCAGTCCGATTTTACCCTCCGGTATAATGGTAAACTGTTCCATCGTTACGCTGTACTGCCAGAACCACATTCCGAAATACAATCCTGGCGCCAATGTTTTTCCTTGAAAACCGGCTTCTCCTTTAACCGCGATGATGCGGCCGTCGGGCAGCTCCCGGTCGGAACCAAAGAGCACGAATTTTTTTGTAATCAATCCGATTCTATCTTCGGGTACGATGACCATCCCGAATAAGAAACGTAAAATATATTTGTATAAAACTACGCACAACAGTGCCACTAAAACCCACCAGTAATTAGAAATGAGCGCTTCCATAATGTTATTATTTTTTCTTTTTTTAACCTGATAAACCATTTATCAAGCACGATATAGATATCAAACGGTGTGCTTTGTTACCATTTTTAACACTTATTTTTAAACTATTTTTTATTGATTTTAAGGCCTAAAAGATGACTCAGGATCGATTTAGAGCGAAATATCATCTGCAGATGACGTTTTATAGAATAGCCTGACTGAATGCTTATAAACGCTAAAAACTAACCATTTAGGTTTACCGAAATAGTTGCAGAAATTTTAATTGTATAAATTACAATTAATCGAAAAAATGTGTCCTTTTTTAGACCTATACAAATGACCCAATTGGCCTACACTAATTAACAAGCTTTAATGCCAAAACCTCAAATAAGCATGATCTTAAAATAGTATTCGGATAGAAAAAATACAATATATTAGAGATATTATTACATTTATTCAAAGTATTATCAGACATGGGCTTTTTCGAAGATTTTACGGACGACTATATAAAGCCTTTCGGAGAACTGATCGTACTTGTTATTTTCTCTATTTATACGCGTATTGCCTTATGCGTTTATTTGGTCTTTAGCGATCCTCTTTCAGTGGAATTTAAATATCTCGTTGTTATTATATTCTGTATTCCAATTTTGAGGTATATTTTCCATTCGGTTACCAAAACCGATATGCCAGATGGTACGAATATGTTTACTTCATGTGTTTTTCCCGTATTATACCTTTTCGTAAATTCCCATATCTTATATCTATACAATTTTCCGACACTGCTGGCATTGTTGATATTGTTTATCCCAATGGGCATATATTACGCCTTTTTTATTGCTGAACGCCTTTATCCCGATAATCGGATAAAATTTTTAACTACCTTATGTTTCTACGTCTTACAGTTTTTGTTTGCTGTAAATTTTGCCTTCGATACCGCAAAAACTATTGATAAAAGATATTATGTTATTTCTAAAAACGAAATTGTTACCGGAGGAAATGGCCCTGAAGATTTTGAGACACATCACTATTACTTAGATCTGGTACCCACAAACAAGAATGTAGACCCACCTAAATGGATAGAAGTGAGTGAAAAAACTGATAGTACGTTTCGTGGTGTTTTTAGCAGTAAGTTTTTATTATGGAATGGCAAACCCTATAGAATATTTGCCAAGAAGAAAGTAACTGATACCATAAAAAGAAAATATAACACATTTCTATTACCAAGAACGCGTTTGCGTTATTATTTCTTATTGCAGCATGATTTAGATTACGAGCGAAAAAAAATAAAAGGAGAAGTGTACGATAAATTTAACATAGGTAGCTATATAATAATAGAAAAACACCCCGGCCTATTAGGGATTGAGTGGATTACCTATCGTTAACATTTTTACCAGAATGGATTGGAACCCCATGTAAACTAAACCCGATTGCACGAATGCCCCCGGTTTTTTTATCGGGGCAGAAGGAAAAGCGGGACAGGAACCAGCCCAAAAGCACAGGAACTTGCTTTTCAAACTATTTCGACTACAAAACACAAAGATTAAATGCCTATTTCCACACGATACTCTTGCTGTAACTCAAACAGGCATTTGGCGCAGAGGCAGCCATCGTACAGTTCAGAAATATACTGAACTTCATTAATGCTGAGTTGCACTACGCTGCACTGGCATTTGGTATAAGAATTTGCCTTGCACTCAATGGCACTATTGCATCGCTCGCAAGGAATGATTTCGTGTTTGCTATGTATCAAGGTTGAAGGCATAAGGCGTAAGGTTTAAGGTAAAACCTATTATTATACAAAAGTAAGGACAAAAAATAAGGTTTTGAGCGTTTGCCCAAAACCTTACGATATTATTAGATTCTTTAAAGTCCCCTTTAGGGGATTTAGGGGTTAACCTGAGCAGCTGATACAGCCTTCTTCCATTGAACAAACTGGTCCATCAACGATTTCTTCTGCAACCTGATCTTGTGTCATTTCAGCTGGGATAACCGCTTCAATGGCTTTTCCACCTTGGTTCTCTACTGTAAATTTAACAGCCTGAGAAGCCGCTTGTGTACGCAAGTAATACATACCGGTTTTTAAACCTTTCTCCCATGCGTAGAAGTGCATTGAAGTTAATTTTGATGTATTTGGTGCGTTTACGAACAAGTTTAACGATTGCGACTGGCAGATATAGGCACCACGATCGGCAGCCATATCAATGATATTACGCATCTTGATCTCCCAAACGGTTTTATACAATTCTTTAATATAATCTGGAATCGAATCAATAGCCTGGATTGAACCGTTAGCCAATATGATCTGATTTTTCATATCATTGTTCCATAAACCTAATGCTACTAAATCTTTCAATAAGTGTTTGTTTACCACTACGAACTCTCCACTTAATACCCGACGGGTGTAAATGTTTGAAGTATATGGTTCGAAACATTCGTTGTTACCTAAAATCTGAGAAGTAGATGCAGTTGGCATTGGTGCAACCAATAATGAGTTGTACACACCATCTTTAACTACTTTTTTGCGCAATGCATTCCAGTCCCAACGGCCGCTATCTGGTGTAACATTCCATAAATCGAACTGGAATTTACCTTTTGATAATGGCGAACCTTTAAATGTTTGATAAGGACCATTTTTCACAGCCAAATCGTGCGAAGCTGTCATCGAAGCGAAATAGATCGTCTCGAAAATATCTCTATTTAAACGTTTAGCCTCATCACTTTCAAAAGGTAAACGCAATAAGATAAAGGCATCAGCCAAACCTTGTACACCTAAACCAACGGGACGATGGCGCATGTTTGAGTTTTCGGCTTCTGGCACCGGATAATAGTTATGATCGATGATTTTGTTCAGGTTTAAAGTAGCCTGATAAGTTACATCGTATAATTTTTGGTGATCGAAAGCACCGTTGATTACGAAACGAGGCAATGCCAACGATGCTAAGTTACAAACCGCAACTTCATCTTTAGAGGTATACTCGATAATTTCGGTACACAAGTTAGAGCTTTTAATGGTACCTAAATTCTGTTGGTTAGATTTGCTGTTCGCTGCATCTTTAAACAACATGTAAGGCGTACCGGTTTCAATTTGCGAATCTAAGATAGCAAACCAAAGTTCTTGTGCTTTAATGGTTTTACGGCCGCGGCCTTCTGCTTCGTATTTAGCGTATAATTCTTCGAATTCTTTGCCGAAACAATCTGCCAAACCTGGTGCTTCGTGCGGGCAGAATAATGTCCAATCGCCATTATCTTTAACACGTTGCATAAACAAATCGTTAATCCAAAGGGCATAAAACAAATCGCGCGCACGCATTTCTTCTTTACCGTGGTTTTTACGAAGATCTAAGAATTCGAAAACATCTGCATGCCAAGGTTCTAAATAAATAGCAAAGGCACCTTTACGTTTACCTCCCCCCTGATCTACGTAACGTGCAGTATCGTTAAATACACGCAACATTGGGATAATACCGTTACTTGTACCGTTTGTACCACCAATATACGATCCTGTTGCACGGATGTTGTGGATACTTAAACCAATGCCACCTGCACTTTGCGAAATTTTAGCTGTTTGTTTTAAAGTATCGTAAATACCTTCGATGCTATCATCCTGCATGGTTAACAAGAAACATGACGACATTTGAGGTTTTGGTGTAGCTGCGTTAAACAAAGTTGGTGTAGCATGTGTAAACCAACGCTCGCTCATTAAATTATAGGTCTTGATTGCGCTATCGATATCTTCTTTGTGGATACCAACAGAAACACGCATAAACAAATGTTGAGGGCGCTCTACAATCTGACCGTTAACTTTTAAAAGGTAAGATTTTTCTAAAGTTTTAAAACCGAAATAATCGAAACCGAAATCGCGGTCGTAAATGATAGAACTATCTAAAATATCCTTGTTTTTTTCTATAATCTCATAAACATCATCAGCGATAAGAGGAGCATCTTTCTGCGCTTTCGGGTCGAAATATTCGTACAACATTTTCATCGTACCCGAGAATGATTTAGTGGTGTTTTTATGTAGGTTGGAAACCGCAATACGCGATGCCAACAAAGCGTAATCAGGGTGTTTTGTTGTTAACGAGGCAGCAGTTTCTGCAGCAAGGTTGTCCAACTCAGATGTTGTTACACCATCGTATAAACCTTCGATAACTTTTTTGGCTACATCGATTGGGTCTACCAGATCTGAATTTAAACTATAGCACAGCTTTTGAATACGGGCTGTGATTTTGTCAAATTGCACCGCTTCTTTGCGGCCATCTCTTTTTAGTACGAACATATTTTATGAGATTTAAGTTTTATTATTAAGTCGTGAGTATCAAGTATCAAGACCTAATCATCACTTTGTATTTTTTGTTATTTATTTATTAGTATCGAGTAGCGAGATTAAAACCTTTTGCCTTCTACCTTAAAAGTCTTCATCTAAAGAAAACGCCTGTTTGTTATTATCAGCAGAGGTTAATACACCACTTTTCTGATAATCGCCAACACGTTTCTCAAAGAAATTGGTTTTACCCTGCAATGAAATCATTTCCATAAAATCGAATGGATTGGTTGCATTGTAGATTTTTTTGTACCCCAGCTCTTGTAACCATCTGTCGGCTACAAATTCGATATACTGACTCATTAATTTTGCATTCATACCAATTAGCGCAACTGGTAATGCATCAGTAATAAATTCCTTTTCAATTTCTACAGCATCACTAATAATGCCATGAACTGCTTCTTCGCTCAATTTATTGCTCAACATGCTGTAAAGTAAACAAGCAAATTCGCAATGTGAACCCTCGTCTCTCGAGATCAGCTCGTTACTGAAAGTTAATCCCGGCATTAAACCACGTTTCTTTAACCAGAAAATAGAGCAGAAACTTCCGCTGAAGAAAATACCTTCAACCGCAGCAAATGCCACTAAACGTTCGGCAAAAGTTCCATTTTCGATCCAGCGTAAAGCCCATTCTGCTTTTCTTTTTACTGCGGGAACAGTATCAATAGCATGAAATAAACGGTCTTTTTCTTCGGGATCTTTAATATAAGTATCGATTAACAGGGCGTAGGTTTCGGCATGGATATTTTCCATCATAATCTGGAAACCATAAAAACAACGCGCTTCTGGCAATTGAACCTCACTCATGAAGTTTACCGCAAGATTTTCGTTCACAATACCATCACTAGCAGAAAAGAAAGCAAGGATGTGCGAAATGAAATGTCTTTCGCCATCGTTTAAATTGTCCCAGTGTTTCTGGTCGTCAGAAAGATCAATCTCTTCTGCAGTCCAAAAACTAGCTTCGGTCTTTTTATACATTTCCCAGATTGCCGGATACTTAATCGGCAAAAGCACAAATCTATCTTTGTTTTCTTGTAGTAATAATTCCTGTTCCATACGCTGATGTTTTTAATTCTATTTTTTAACAGAGCCGACAAAGGCACGCATCCATCAATTTTATATGATGATTGTAATGTCTTTTATCAAAACGCTGTTGTGAAAGTGCTAACCCTATTGCCTGACAAACAACTGAGTTTTTAGTTAGGGAAAATTTAAAATTGCAATCAGGTGATGTACGTATAAATTACTAAAAACTAAGCTTTTATATTTGTTTTCAAGCGCAAGAAGTTAAAGAACTTTGTTATAACAAATATATATACGGTGGCCCTTTTTTGTGAACCAAAGTTGTTAACACCCTGTTCAATTGCTGGGGAAAAACGATCAGTCGAATATCATTTTCAAGCGAAAAAAAAGCTAATCGTTTCTTTTCAAGGGCTTAGCAAACCAAAATGAGTGTTAATAACTTAAATTTAAGGGGTATAATTGGCTCCAAATAGAGCCAAAAGGAGTATCACTCAACCGTATAACTGAGGCTTACTTTAGCTATGCCTTTACGAAAGATACCGATCTGTTTTGCAGCACGTTCAGATAGATCAATAGCCAATCTTTTAGAGAAAGGACCACGGTCATTTACCTTTACTACTACTGATTTTCCGTTATCTGGATTGGTTACTGTAACCATGGTGCCGAATGGCAGTGTACGATGGGCAGCTGTTAGCTTTTTTGCCCGGTATTTGGCGCCACTGGTGGTGCGACGGCCTTCAAATTTTCTGTGATAATAAGTGGCGAGAACTGTTTTTTTAATACTATCCGGTTCATTTGATGAATCAGAATCTTGTGCTTTACCTTGTAAAAACAGGAAACAAAAACTTAATAACAGCAGATACTTCATAGGCTAAATTTTCTTTATCGAGCCTACAAATATAAGCATTTAGTTTATAATCAATAATTTGTAGAAAAACAGCCTTATTTTATGCATTAAAAAAGGCGTACAACTTATCGTCGTACGCCCCTACCTAACCCTTCTACATCCACCTTATTTTTGATCTGGCACGAAATTCATTGAGATCGAATTTACGCAATGACGGGTGTCTTTATTGGTAAATCCTTCGCCCAAAAATACGTGACCTAAATGCGCGCCACAATTGGCGCAAACAATTTCTGTACGCGAGCCATCAGCATCAGGAATACGCTTTACAGCGCCTTTAATTTCGTCATCGAAAGCAGGCCAGCCGCAGTGTGCATCGAACTTACTTTCCGAACGGTATAAGGCTGCATTGCAACGTTTACAGGTGTAAGTTCCTTTATCCGTTGTATGTTCATATTTACCTGTACCAGGATATTCTGTACCTTTATTTACAATTACTCTTTCTTCTTCGGGTGTTAATGGATTCCAGTTCATTTTCTTTTTTGGTATGATTTGTTCTGTTTCCTTCGATTGTTTTACGGCTTTCTTATCTTGCTTTTGGGCACAAGCAGAAAGGCCTGTTATTAAAACAACAGCAGAAACCAAAAATAGTTTATTTAACATCGTTTTCATACCTCAATATACGGTATAGATTCTGTTTTGGTTTGCTGGTTTAAGGGAATCATATTCTATTTACAGAATAATGATAAATGTGTCTTTCTAGTTTGGAGTTGACAGTTGGGAGTTTTTAGTTTGGGTGCAGAACCTCACCCTGACAAGTTTTAGTGGTATGTTCTTTTCCTCCGCCCCTCTCCTGGAAGAGAGGAAAACAAGGGCAGGTGGTTTAAACCTAAAATTTTAAGATTCCCGCCTGCGCGGGAATGACGGCATAAGAAGAAAGATGGCAGTAACAGCCCAACTCTGTGTGCTTTGCGCCTTGGTGGTCGAACACATTCTCCGCGAACTTTGCGGTAAAAAACAAAAAAGCGCCTCGAAATTAATCGAAACGCTTTTCTATAAAGAGATTTTTAAATCTTATTTTGCTAATTCTTCTGCCATTGCAGCACCGATTTCAGCAGGGCTTTCTACTACACGGATACCACACTCACGCATGATTTTCATTTTAGCAGCTGCAGTATCATCAGCACCACCAACAATAGCGCCAGCGTGGCCCATTCTACGTCCCGGAGGCGCAGTTTGACCAGCGATGAAACCAACAACAGGTTTAGTACCATGTTCTTTGATCCAGCGGGCAGCTTCTGCTTCCATTCCACCACCAATTTCACCAATCATGATGATACCATGAGTTTCAGGATCGTTCATTAATAATTTAACTGCTTCTACAGTAGGTGTTCCAATAATTGGGTCACCACCGATACCGATAGCCGTTGTAATACCTAAACCAGCTTTAACAACCTGATCTACCGCTTCGTAAGTTAAAGTTCCTGATTTAGAAACCACTCCTACGTGACCTTTTTTGAAGATAAAACCTGGCATGATACCGATTTTAGCTTCATCAGCAGTAATTACACCCGGGCAGTTAGGGCCGATAAGCGTAACATCGCGGTCAGCAATATATTCTTTAACCTGAATCATATCCTTAGTTGGGATACCTTCAGTAATACAAACAATAACTTTAATACCGCCTTCGGCAGCTTCCATAATTGCATCAGCAGCAAAAGCTGGTGGCACGAAAATGATAGATACATTTGCACCCGTTTTATCAACGGCATCTTTAACAGTATTAAAAACAGGCTTATCTAAATGCAATTGCCCACCTTTGCCAGGCGTTACACCACCAACTACGTTTGTACCATAGGCCAGCATCTGCTCAGCGTGGTAAGTTCCTTCGTTTCCGGTAAAACCCTGAACGATAACCTTAGAATCTTTATTTACTAAAACGCTCATGTATCAATATTTTTTTTGTGCAAAGCTAATATTATTGAACTGGAATTCAAATCTAAAACCATATTATTTAGTCCGTTTTTTCAGGAAAATGTAAGGAAATGGTTTATAGCCGTCGTAGCCAATCATAGGCTTTATTCAGAAGTAAAAACAAACCGTTCGTTTTCAAATTAAAATATCAACATTTAGGATTAGGAAATGAGCAGTCCTGTGCTTTTGGAGGGCTGCACTCCCGCTCTCCGTTACTTCTGGTAAAAAACCAGAGCCACTGTGATCGGGTTTAGTAACAAAGTGCTGGTGCTTATGGCAACATGTCTGGAGCAAGCCTTTCATTATAAACCTGACAGGAACGGCAGCCTCCGATTTCTTCTATCGGAGCTACAGTGGATGGCAGGACGGAACCCCACCTAAGAACGGCAAACCATACGTTTTCAAATTAAAATATTAACATTTAGGATTGGGAAATGAGCAGTTCAGCGCTTTTGGAGGGCTGCACTCCCGCTCTCCGTTCTTTCCGATGAAGAATCGGAACCACTACGATCGCGTTTAGTAACAAAGTGCTGGTGCTTGTGGCAACATCCATACAAAACGCCTAAATTTACCTTTTGAGCGGAAAGACTAAAGACCAAAGCGGAAAGACTAAAAATCCAGACAAAACTTAAGCCAATTATAAAACGGATATGATCAAGAAACTAATCCCAATCGCAACCATTTTTGCTGCAACCTTTATTTCAGTTAAGGCCAGCGCACAAAGTACCGATACCAGCAAATACATCCTCCAAAACGATACTGAAGTAGCCAAAGAGGAACCTGGTACGCATAACGGCGGGGGTAAAACCATCGGCTTTAACTTTTTTAGTGATGCCAAAAATCTTAAAACAGCATTCCGAAAAAGAACTTTAAAATCGGGCTCCTCTATCGGATACCATTTGCAAAAAGAAGATGAGATTTATTACGTACTCAGCGGAAACGGAACGATGCGGATGAATGGAAAAACTTTTGCGGTTAAACCTGGTGATGCCATTTTAACCCGCCCAGGTAGCTCGCATGGTATTGCCCCAAATGCCGGTAATGATTTGACCATTATGATTGTTTACGAGAAGAAATGATGATATTCGGTTCTTTACGAGATGCAACGATTTGGGAGTTGCGTTAGTTTTTCATCCCCCAGCCCCCTTCAAAGGGGGACTTTAATACACTACATTAGAGAACAGATACCCAAACAATGGAACTGGAAAAACATTATACCAACAGAACGGGCTGGCTAAGGGCGGCAGTGCTTGGTGCCAACGACGGCATTATTTCTACAGCCAGTTTAGTTATTGGTATTGCCGCAGCGAGCGATACCAGAAGTCCGATTGTATTAGCGGCACTGGCCGGTTTGGTTGCCGGGGCATTATCCATGGCAGCTGGAGAATATGTTTCAGTAAGTTCTCAGGCTGATATTGAAAAAGCAGATCTTGCACGCGAGAAAATAGAACTCGAAACTATGCCCGAATTGGAGCTGAAAGAGCTTGCTAAGATATATGTTACACAAGGGCTTGATGAAGATCTGGCCATGCAGGTAGCCATAAAATTGACCGAGAAAGATGCCTTAGGCACACATGCCAGAGATGAACTGGGTATTAACAAAATTACACAACCCAAACCGCTTCAAGCTGCTTTTGCATCTGGTGCCTCCTTTATCAGCGGCGGTATTTTACCTTTTTTAGTTGCTTTTCTTGCGCCAATAAAATCGATGGTGTTTTATCAATATGGGTTTGCTATTGTATTCTTGGCCTTATCAGGTGCAATTGCAGCAAAAGCAGGAGGCTCTAACATGATTAAAGGAATATTGCGGATTTGTTTCTGGGGAACGGTGGCCATGGTAGTAACTGCTTTGGCTGGATATATTTTCGAGGCCAGGACCAGTTAATCAATAGGCAGTTTACAGTTCTCGGTTGACGGTTCTATTTTGCAAAATCTGCGAGCATCCGTGTAATCTATGAGAACGATTTAAACGTATTTATTCCCGCTGATTTTAGATGATAAACGCAGAATGCAGCTTGGCTTTCCCTTATCATAATCCTAAAAACGAAAAGCCGGACTAACCTTAATAGTTAATCCGGCTTTACTTTATTATTTATCAGACTAAAGACTTTTAGCTTCAGCTTTAGGACTATCTACTTTAGGTTTTGGTTCCGTTTTCCAGGCTTTTACCCATTCGGCTTGTGCAGCTTCGTCATGGAAGGTCCATGCTACGAAACGGCTTATTTTTTGTCCCTGGCTCATTTGAACAGTGGTTACCTCAAAAGCATTTGCTTTAACCAATGCGCTGTAGATACTTTTTAAGTTAGCACTTTTTGATACCAATGAGGTAAACCATAAAACCTGGTTTTTGATCTGCTCACTCTGGATAATCATCTGCTCTACAAAGGCACGTTCACCGCCTGGGCACCAAAGCTCGGCCTTGTTGCCACCAAAGTTTAATACATGTTTTACTTCTTTTTCATTTCCGCCCAGGTTACGCCACTTCTGACGGGTACCCTGCTCGGCTTCTTTTAAGGAAGCATGAAACGGTGGGTTACAAACTACGGCATCGAACTTTTCTTTACCACCTACAATACCTCTAAAAATACCCATTTTTGAAGATTGCTGACGGATTTCTACTGCCCCTTGTAAGGGTTTATTGGCTTCGATAATACGTTTTGCAGAATCGACCGAAAGTGGATCGATCTCAGAACCTACGAAACTCCAGCCATATTCCTGGTGACCAATGATGGGGTAAATACAGTTTGCACCTACTCCAATATCCAATACATTAATATTGGCTCCTTTAGGGTTTTTACCTTTATTGCTTGAACCCAATAGATCGGCAACATAGTGAATATAATCGGCCCGGCCCGGAATAGGCGGACAAAGAAAATCCTGAGGGATATCCCATTGTGAAATGTTATAAAAATATTTCAACAATGCCCTATTAAGTGCTTTAACGGCACTTTGATCTGCAAAATCGATAGAATCATCATTGTGTTCGTTTTTAAAAACGAAACGTTTTAATTCTTTTGAGGTTGCTATAAGTTGTTTGAAATTGTAACGCGAACGGTGTTTGTTGCGTGGGTGTAACTCGCTTTTTTCCTTGCGGTTATTTTGTTCTTCTTGAGCCAATGTGCTGTGGATTAATTAAACAAGCTGTGTGCATGTTTCTAGCACAAAGGTACATAAAAAAGATTGAAGGTATGAAGGCTGAGGGGAGAAGGCTTTTGCATGCGCTATAAAAACAAAGATTTACCATAACATAAATACAAGAAATTTTCCGTGATTTCTGTGCTTCCGTGGCTAATTATCTGCACCCAGAACTGAAAACTCCAAACTACACCTCCTCTGCTTTTTCTATCATTGCAGGCTGAATGGCTTTCTGATACTTTGCCTCATCAAACTGGTTTTCACTTTTAGCAATTACTATGGTGGCCACACCGTTTCCGATTACATTGGTTATGGCTCTGGCCTCGCTCATAAAACGATCTACACCAATTAATATGGAGATATGTTCTATCGGCATAATTTTCAAAGCGGTTAAGGTTGATACCAAAACGATAAAGCCGCTCCCCGTTACCCCAGCTGCACCTTTAGAAGTAACCATGAGCACACCTAAAACTGTAATCTGCTGACCCAAGGATAAATCGACATGAAAAACCTGACAAAGAAATATTACGGCCATGGCCAGGTAAATTGCCGTTCCATCAAGATTAAAAGAATAGCCGGTAGGGATAACCAAACCAACAACCGATTTATCGCACCCAATAGCTTCCATTTTCTGCATCATGCTTGGCAATGCCGACTCGGAAGAAGAAGTACCCAGTACAATTAAAATTTCCTGTCGGATATACTTCAGGTAAGCCCACAAGCTAAAGTTATAGTAGCGGCAAATTCCGTTTAAAACAATAAAAATAAACAAAAAGCAAGTTAAGTAAACCGAGCCCATCAGTTTGGCCATGCCCACTAAACTTTCCAAACCGTGCGTACCAATGCTAAAGGCCATTCCTCCGAAAGCACCAATTGGCGCTAAACGCATAATCACCTTCATAATTTTGAAGAGTACTTTCGATATTTTATCGAAGGCATTTAATACGCTTGTCCCCTCTCCACCCAATTTATTCAGGCCATAACCAAAAAGAATGGCAAACAGCAAAATCTGTAAAATATTTCCCTCAGCAAAAGCAGCAATCACATTATGCGGGATAATATGCAGAAAGAATTCTGCCCAGTTCATATCTTTAGCCTGCTCGGCATAACCTACAATTTTTGTAGCATCGCTAGCCTTAGTTATCATTCCGACACCTGGCTTTAAAACGTTGGCTACCACTAAACCAATTGCAATAGCTACGGTACTTACAATTTCGAAATACAATAATGCTTTGCCACCCACCCTGCCAACTTTTTTCATATCGCCCATATGAGCAATACCTAAAACAATAGTAAAGAATATAATTGGTGCAATTAACATGCTAATCAGGTTGATAAAGCCCTGACTGATTAATTTAGCTGTAGGCGCAAAACCGGGGAAGAAAATCCCAACATTAATCCCTATTATGATGGCAAGAATAACCTGAAAGGTTAAATTGGAGAATACTTTTTTTACAAATTCTATAAATGTCATCTTTATTTTTTTAGGTGTTTTGGCTTGCTATTGAATATTGAACAGCGTAATCTTAAAATAATTTTATTTATAAATATTCACTTCAATTTTTCCCTCGGCAGTAATTGCGCCCCTATACATTCCCTCGGTATTAAAGGGCATAGTCATATTTCCTTTTTTATCCAAAGCAATTAAACCACCGTCGCCTCCCATTTTACCTACTTTATCTAAAGCAATTTTCGATGCCTCTACAACAGATAATCCCTTGTATTCCATTAAATCGGAAATGTTTTTTGCCACCACATTACGGATATAAAACTCGCCCCAACCGGTACAGGAGATACCAGCTGTTTCATTATTGCAGTAGGTACCCGCCCCGATAATCGGTGCATCGCCCACACGTCCGTATTTTTTGTTCGTCATACCACCGGTTGAAGTTCCCGCTGCCAGGTTTCCATCCTTATCTAAAGCCACGCAACCCACCGTGCCGAATTTGTAATCGTGGCTTTTAATTCCAAATAATTCCGATTTTTTACTTCCATGATCTAACACCGCTTTGGTAGAATCTTCTTTAATGGCCTGTTCTAAGCCATCCCAACGTTCCTTGGTCCAGAAATATTTAGGATCTACGATTTCCAATCCGACCTCTTTTGCAAACTGATCGGCACCTGCGCCAACCATCATTACATGCTCCGATTTTTCCATCACGGCTCTGGCAGCAGAAATTGGATTTTTTATAGTAGTTACCCCCGCAACGGATCCCGCCATTAAGGTTTTTCCATCCATTATTGCGGCGTCGAGTTCATTTCTGCCATCATGTGTAAAAACAGCACCTTTGCCAGCATTAAAATGTGGATCATTTTCTAAAACGTGAATGGTTGCTTCAACGGCATCGAGGCTCGATTTACCTGCTTTAATTTCTGCATAACCTGCATTTAGTGCTTTTGTTAAGGCAGCGATATAGGCAGCCTCTTTTTCGGGACTCATGTTCTTTTTGAGAATAGTGCCGGCACCACCGTGTATCACCATTACGTATTTTTTCTGCTGTGCAGAAACCTGCAGGGCTAAAGCCGAAAACAAGAATAAGGCAAGTAATTTTAACCGTTTCATCTTCCTATTGGGTTTAAGAAGCCGTTAAATTAAGAAAATCCTTGAGAATAATTATGTTTAAACTTTAGCTATCCCTTTGGATGAGAACTGCAGATCGTAAAGCTTTTTATAGTAGCCATTTAATTTTAACAGCTGTTGATGTGTGCCTTTTTCCTTAATTTCACCTTTATCGAGCACGATAATCTGATCAGCCTTTTGAATAGTGGATAAACGGTGGGCAATTACAATTGAGGTACGACCTTCCATTAAGTTATCAATAGCCTTCTGGATCAATAATTCTGTTTCGGTATCAACTGATGAAGTGGCCTCATCTAAAACCAAAATAGCCGGATTATGCACGAGGGCGCGGATAAACGAAATCAACTGGGCCTGACCAGCTGAGAGTGTAGCACCTCTTTCCATCACATTATATTGATAGCCACCCGGTAAACGTTCGATAAAATCGTGCGCACCAACTTTTTTGGCAGCATCCACCACTTCTTCGATGGTAATTTGGGGGTTATTTAGTGTAATGTTGTTTAAAATGGTATCCGAAAACAAGAAAACATCCTGAAGCACAGTAGCAATATTGCTCCTTAAGTAATCCAGATCAAAATCTTCGATATGAATGCCATCTACGGTGATATCTCCCTTTTTCACTTCGTAAAAACGGTTAAGGATATTAATTGTGGAAGATTTACCAGCACCCGTTGCCCCTACCAAGGCCACAGTTTCGCCAGCCTTCACTTCGAATGTAAGGTCTTTCAGCACGTAGTTTTCGTCGTTATAGGCAAACCATACCTTTTCGAATTTAATATTCCCGTCTAATTTGGCTGGCTTTTGCGTCCCCATATTTGGCGTAGTTTCATCAGTATCTAAAACTTTAAAAACACGTTCGGCACCCACCATTCCCATCTGCAGCGTATTAAACTTATCGGCCAACTGGCGGATCGGTGTAAATACCATACCCAGATACATAATAAATTGTGTGATGGTTCCAGGCGTTACATCCAACGGTTTAGAAAGAATACTTTTTGCGCCGTACCACACCAACAAACCCAGCGACATGGCTGATATTAACTCCACCACAGGAAAAAAGATAGAGTAATACCAGTTAGAACGGATATTGGCATCACGATAGCGCTTATTAATGGCGTAGAATTTTCTGTATTCCTGTTTCTCCCTGGCAAAATACTGCACAATAGATACACCCGTAATGTGTTCCTGCAAAAAAGTATTCAAGTTAGAAACCTCATTCCTAATTTCCTGGAAAGCCACTTTAATCGCTTTCTGGAATTTCCGGGTAGCAATAATCAACAATGGAATGGGCAAAAGCACCACTAAACTCAATTGCCAATCGGTATATAACATGACGCACACAATCACCACCACCTGCAAACTATCGCCTATCATCGAAATTAAACCTTCTGAAAAGATATCGGCAATGGTTTCCAAATCGGAAACAGTTCTGGTAATTAATTGTCCGATGGGCGTTTTATCGAAGAATTTTAGGCGGAGTTTTGTAATGTGGTTAAAAACATTGATCCGAAGATCGCGGATAACCGATTGACCTAATGTATTGGTTAAAAGCGTGTGGTTATATTGAATCAAAGTTTGTAAGATCAACATAAAGATCATCAACATGGTCATATTCACCAGGCCAGAATAATTTCCGGTTAAAATATAATGATCGAGTGTATACTTAATTAAAAACGGACGGACCGGAGAAATGGCCGCAAGCAGAATGGTTAAAATAACCGACCATACAAAAACAGCACGGTAAGGCTTTACGTATTGAAAAATACGTTTCAGTAATCCGGTGTTGTATACGTCGCCTGTAACTGCCATTTTGTTTAATTTTGAATGAGAGAATTTCGAATGATTGAATGCTAGAGATACTTTTTCATTCTCTCACTCAATCCTTCTCTCATTCAATCATTTATATAATCGTATTCTATCTTCACTAAATACAAACCGCAGGCAGGTACCGATTGCCCAGCCTTACTGCGGTTTTTACTTTCTATTATTGCTTTAAAATCTGTCAAATTTATTTCTTTTTTACCGATCTGTACCAAAGTACCCATAATAGCCCTTACCATGTTGCGTAGAAAACGGTCGGCCCGAATGGTAAAAACCAATCCATCTTCCTGCTGCTCGAAAACGGCTTTGCTTATTTTACAGTTATTGGTAAAAGTTTGCGTGTTTGATTTACTAAAACACGAAAAATCGGTATAATTTAATAACAGTGCCGCTGCCTCGTTCATTGCTTCTACATCCAGTTTATCTTTTACCAACCACGATCGGTTAAGTTTGAAAGGATTCTTGTCGAAGTGAAGGTAATATTTATAAGCACGGGCAGTGGCATCAAAGCGGGCATGGGCATCATCATGTACAGGTATAATCCGTTTTGCTGCAATTTGATAAGGCAGCATGGCATTAATACCGGTTACCGCACTTAAAACCTTTGCCTCTTCTACACCTTCAACATCAAAATGTGCATAAAAATCAGTAGCATGCACGCCTGCATCCGTTCTTCCACACCCTAATGTTTCGACGGGCTGTCTAAAAAAAACAGACATAGCCTTATCTAACAATTCCTGAACGGTAATTGCATTAGGTTGTGTTTGCCAGCCATGGTATAAGCTGCCATCATAAGCCAATTGGATGAAATACCTTTTTTTACTCAAAGCGATGCAAAAATACTTTTTTCCTTTTATTTAGAAGGAAAGCGTTCTACATTTATTATAAGTTACCCTTACTAAGGCTTAGCAGTATTTTTCTCGTCAAACTGCCACTTATTATCGTAAAAACCGGCCAGCTTAATGCCTTTGCTTCCTTCTTTTGGTAACTCAGATGAGAAAATCATAAAATCAGGGAAACCACTACCTCCGGCAAAATACTGGTTGGCATAAGCCGCTTTCATCCCTTTTACTCCAGTACTGGCTACTACGCCTATCAATAATTTATTGTCGTGTTGAGGCCAAATGTAATATGCGGCTAAATCATCGCCTTTCAACACATGTTGTTTCGTGGTTATTTGCGAATTGCTTACTTGGATTGGACAATCTTTAAGTAAATTATTCCAGGCTGTATTATTTTCGGAGTTTCCATATAAAATAATATTACGCCCCTGGTATTTTGATGCTGAAAATTCTTTATCCATAATGATATCAATAGCTCCATTACCCCGGTAATACCAACTTTCAGCATCGTATTTGGCTTTATTTAAATTAGCCAGATTAACTTCGGCAGAACCGTTTGTTCCAACCACAAAAACCATTTTATGATTAAAAGCTTCTTTAAATGTGCCATATCGTAAAGGGTTTTTATCTCTTTTATCAATTTTAGTGATGATTTGCCACGCATCGTTATTTTTCTTTAAAAACAGGGTATCATTAACGCTTTGTGTGGTATAATTAATAACTGTTAAACTATCTAAAGTAATTTTTATGGGTGTTTTTACAGCAAAATCTGTTAAAGCCAATTTTAAAAGCGCAACGTTCTCGGTTTTACCAACAATGGTTGATAGCTTCCTGTCTCTTGTTAAAATGATGCGACTATATTGTAAAGGCTGCGTTTGCTGATAAATAGTAGCCCAGCGATAAGTAGACGAAATTCCGGGACTGGATGTGGTAAAATCGATGCGGTTTACAGCAGAATCGGCAGCAATAGTATGCCACTTAAAAAAACTAAAAATAGGTGGCCAGTCTACACTTTGGTCACCGAACCAGTGCTCGCCGCCTGGATATTCATAATAACTAAAATCGGCATGAAAACCAGCAAGTAATTTCTTCATTTGCCTTGCATAACTAACAGGCACTACCCTATCCGCATCGCCATGCAAAACATAAACGCCTAATGGTGTGTAATTAGTCACTAATTTCGGAACATCGCTCTGGTTGCCAGCCCTTAACAACATCCTTTCGACCATATTTTTACTACTATCAGGGATTTTCCCATCGGCAGAACCATAATCCTTAAGCGAAGCATAACCTGCGGCAGGTGCAATAGCGGCCCATTTATCGGGGTAAGTGGCACCTAAAAACCAGGTACCATGTCCACCCATAGAATGGCCGGTCAGGTAAATCTGTTTATCGTTTGGTTTAAATTGGTCCTTTGCCAACGCCAACACTTCTAAAGCATCCTGTCTACCCCAATCTTCCCAATTAAAACCACGTGGCCTGCGGTTAGTGGCTGCAACTACCGTTCCCCAATCTTTAGATTTATAGGCTTTAGCCTGACCAATAGCTTCTACACCGGCACCGTGGACCGACAGAAATAATGCTGAATTTGGTTTCCAGCCGTTAAGTTGCGGGGTAACTGCGAAATACTGCAAGCTGCCATCAATTTTACTAATAAAAGTCTGTTTATAGCTTGATGAATTGGCTAAAGTTTCAATTACAATTGTTTTCTGATCTACATTTGTTTTGTTCTGTAAGAGTTGTATTTCGAGATTATAATTACCTGGTGTGGTTATGGTACTTGCATCTAACTCAAAAATCACCTTCCTCATGCTCAGTTTGGCGATGCGCGAAATGGCCACTTCCTGCTGTTTACCATTTAAAACAGTTTTGATATGCAAACCGTTAACATCTTTCAAAGAAGAATTACTTACCGTTAATGCCCCTTTTAGTACACCATTTGCCCGATTGAGCACAATGTTCGGTAAAGTAACGTCGTCTGTATGGATGAGTAACTTTTTAGCATTAATAATGATCATAGGCAATATGCTGGCACCTCTTACAAAAAGTTCGTTTACACCTTTTTTTAATTGAACCGGAATATTCATATAAGCCGATGCATAGGGATCGCCCATATGTGGGGTACCATTGAAAAACAAACTATTGCCTCCAATTACATTTAAAATTGCCGTCTGTTCTTTTGGGGAAGTGTAAGTAATATAGATATAATCAGAACCTCTATCTATGCTCCCTGGATTTAGGAAAGGATTATTTGTAGTCTGAAAAGATCTTCTGGAGAATGCACTAAAACGGCCATTAGCATCTGCTTTAATTGCTTTCCATAATACTTTTTGACCATCTTTGCCTGCTGAAAACGCACCATTTTCCGTCGGCCTCTGCAATTTTCCATTTGCCATTTGCCAGGCCAGTAAATCGGTATAAACAGCTTCGCGGCCATAACGGCTACCACTGGCTACCGTTAATGCCTGCTCAAATTTAAGGGTATCTTGTGCAAAGGTGTTTGTTGCAGCAAGCAGGAGAATTAGAAAAAGTAAGTTTTTCGGCATAAATCGTTTTATTGGTATGGTTTATCAAAGTTAATCGATTTAAAAGACCATCATCGTAGAACTATTGGATGTAATACCTTTTTTACCCAAAGCGATATATATGGGGCAAAATGCTGAGTTGAGCGTTTGGCGTTCGGCGGAAAATATTGATCAAAATAGCAATTCATACTCCTTATTCATTCCTGCGCCTATCAGAGAACTTTAATCTTTCTTTCTTTTCTCAAAAAAGGCTAGATTTGTTGCTATACATTTTACATTCATGATACAAAGAATACAATCGATCTGGCTTTTTTTAGCAGCATTAACCTTAGTTTTAATGTTGTTTTTACCTATCGCCACAAAAGATATTGCAGGAACAGAATCAGCGGTATATACTACCGGGCTATACCAAACTTTAACCATTAAAGCAGGCATAAGTCTTAAAGTTCAATCTTTTCTACCTTTAATTATTACCAATATCGCCGTTGCATTTATTTGTTTAATGAATATCTTCAACTATAAAAAAAGAAGTTTTCAAAAACGCATTGCCATTGTTTCGATCATACTAATTGGAGGTTTTGCTTTTTGGTGCAGTGTTTATGCAAAAAAACTACCTGGCGGTATTGAAGGTGCTAGTTTTGGTGTTGGAGCTTACTTACCTGCCTTAGCCATTTTATTCGTTGTATTGGCTATCTTTGGCATCAATAAAGATGAAAGATTAATCCGCTCGGCAGAAAGGTTAAGATAATTCGCTTATGACTTACAGAAATACATTTACCGTTCTTTTTATCTGTTTACTCTTTTCGTGCAAAAAAGGCGGAAGCAAATCTGAAGTAAATTTCCCATTAATGCTACAAACAGAAAATCTGGTTAAAAAATCGGAAACACGTTTATTTACGGCGAACGGTGAAATAAAAGATCAAAATATAATTAAGCAGTTTATTAAAAACGAAAGCAACTTTATTGTATCAGATCATTATGTTGCAGATGGCAGCAGTTTGTTTTTTTCAACTAACGATGTGGCAACAATTGGCGGAAATGTAAACTATTCGGTAGTAAAAGACGGAGATTTAATTTTGTTCTATTCTCCAAAAACCGTGTTAACCAACAATCAGCTCATTGATCAGATTTTTAAATACCGGGCTCCAATAACTCCTATCACAACTCAGAATGGATACAACTTTATTACACAGGAAGTAAGGGTTGCCCGTGGGGATTATGATAAATTTTCATTTTCGAGAACAGTTTTTTTGCTAAAACGCGGAGCCACTTCAAAACAATCGGGGATTGCATTTAACGATATTGCAGATGACATCATTTCCAAATTGACTGCTCAGGATACCCTGGCCTATTTAGAAACCGCACTGATTATGGCCCGTTAAAGGCTCCTAAAACAAAATAGTTTAATTAAAGCTATTTATCTAATATTAATTTTAAATATTTTGGCACTTATCTGCTTTGCAAACATTTTCAACTTTAAAAGTAGAAGCGCTCAAAAGAGGATTGCAATGCTGACCATTATTACTAATTGCCGGTTTTGTATTTTGGTGTAACTTCTATGCTCGCTATTTTATTTTTGATTCTTGCCATCTTCGGCAATAACAAGGATGAAAGATTGATACGCTTGGCTGAAAGGTTGCGCTAATTCTTTAATTTTAACAGAAAATTACCTCTCTCTATGCAGATTAAAATAAATCATGCCGTTAACTATACATGTTTAGTGGTTTTGCTTTGCGGAATCTTATCATGCAACAGTCGCATCCATACTTTTGGAAAAAACAAAATCGAAAAAAGTGTTGATTCTATATACCTTAAACAGAGAATAGCCGAAATAAAAGGTTTAAATACCGATGTTTTTACGAAAGGATCATTCAAAGGCGCTGGTGATACACCAATTGCATACCGCTTATTAAAACCAAAAAGTACGAAAAGAAAACTTCCACTGGTAATTGTATTTCATGGATCCAACGCAGTTGGAAACGACAATACGAGCCAGTTGGGTATATTAGCAAAACTATTTGCCACGGATGAAATACAGGCGAAATACCCAGCTTTTATTTTGGCACCGCAGTTCCCTTCACGATCATCAAATTACGTGATGGACCAAAGCAGAAATGTACTTACCTCTGTACCACAGCCGTGTTTAACAACCGCATTACAGCTGATTGATAGCTTATTAAAAAGCAATTTAAATATTGATGTGAATAGGATTTACCTCATCGGTTTTTCGATGGGTGCTTCTTCCGTGATCAATGCCTTATCGTTAAAGCCTGATTTATTCGCTGCAGGTATAAGCATTTCCGGCATACCGCAATTCGACAAAGTAAAAACACTCACGAACATTCCAATTTGGTTGATCCACGGAAATATAGATACTGAAAATCCCTTCAACAGCGATGAGCAGTTTTTTAAAGAACTAAGCCATAACAACAAAATCAGGTTCTGGGAGTTCGACGATCTGGCCCACAACGATATTTTCGCTCCTGCAATTTTAACTGACGAACTGCCCCATTGGCTGTTTAAATACAAACGTAAATAATTGCATTACCCCAGCCACCTAAACCCGGTTGCAGTGGAAATCCTTTTTAAAACCTGAAAGGTTTGAAAAAGATTGAAACGGAAAACGGGACTGTTGCAACCGAAAGCCTGCTGCACCCGCTTTCCAAACAAAAAACGCATGTTTCTTTTGCAATCACGACCTCAATTTAAACCTGCTACACCCTACCTTTTCCATCATCCATCTTACATCTACTGTTACTCCCTTATTTTCAAATATTTAGCTTAAAAAACTATTTACTTGATTATCTGTGAAATACGGAATATTAACCTTACCTTTGCGGCTCAATTAAAAATAAAAAGACGAATGACAAACCCATTTCAATTATTGGGGATAAGTGATGACGTCGTTAATGCCGTAAAGGATCTTGGATTTGAAACTCCAACACCTATTCAGGAGCAAAGTATTCCTGTACTGTTAGAAGGCACTAATGATTTTGTTGGTTTGGCCCAAACAGGAACAGGAAAAACAGCCGCATTTGGTTTGCCGCTGTTAGAACTAATCGATTTTAAAGTTAATAAACCACAGGCATTGATTTTATGCCCTACCCGTGAGTTATGCTTGCAAATCGCTAACGACCTTAAAAACTTTTCTAAAAACGTTGCTAATGCCCACGTTGTTGCCGTTTACGGTGGTGCGAACATTATGCAACAACTACGCGAAATACGCCAAGGCGTTCAGATCGTAGTGGCCACGCCCGGCCGTATGTTGGATATCATTGGCCGTAAAGCCATTGATTTTTCTTCAGTTAAATATGTTGTGCTTGATGAAGCTGACGAGATGTTGAACATGGGTTTCCAGGACGACATTAACGACATTTTATCAACTACTCCTGATGACAAAAAAACCTGGTTATTCTCGGCTACCATGCCTGCAGAAGTTCGCCGTATAGCTAAAAACTATATGGATAACCCTGTTGAATTAACCATGGGCACAAAAAATACAGGTAATGTAAACATCGAACACGAATATTACATTGTTCGTGCACGTGATAAATACGCTGCCTTAAAACGTATTGTAGATTTTAACCCTGAAATTTTTGCCGTAGTATTTTGTAAAACCAAATTGGATACACAAGATGTTGCCGAGCACTTAATTAAAGATGGTTATAATGCTGATGCTTTACACGGCGATTTATCGCAACAACAACGTGATAAAGTAATGCAACGTTTCCGTGAGCGTAACATGCAGTTGTTAATTGCTACTGATGTTGCCGCACGTGGTATCGATGTAAACAATGTAACACACGTAATCAACTACTCTTTACCTGACGAAATTGAAAGTTATACCCACCGTTCTGGCCGTACTGGCCGTGCTGGTAAAACTGGTATTTCAATCTGTATCATCAACTCTAAAGAATTAGGAAAAATCCGTCAGTTAGAGCGCATTATTGGTAAACAATTTACCAAAGCTGAGCTTCCTACAGGATTTGATGTTTGTGAAAAACAATTGTTCTCTTTGGTACATAAAGTACACAATGTAGAAGTTAACAACGAACAGATTGATCAGTACATTCCACGTATTATGGATGAATTTGCTGATTTATCAAAAGAAGATGTAATTAAACGTTTTGCTTCATTAGAATTTAACCGTTTCTTGGATTACTACTCTAAAGCACCTGACTTAAATGCTGCAGTTGGCGACGACCGTGGTGCAGACAGAGGCGAAAGAGGTGCCGGACGTGGACGTGGTAGCGAAGGTTACACCCGTTTGTTCATCAACTTAGGTTCTGTAGATGAGTTTACCCGTGGCGATATGTTATCATTTATCTGTAACAATGGTAAAATTGGTGGCAAAAGCGTTGGTAAAATCGATTTAAAAGGTGTTTTCTCTTTCTTTGAAGTGGAAGACGATGTAGCTGACAAAGTTTTTGAAGGCTTTAAATCTGTTGAGTTTAACGGTCGTCAGGTACGTATCGAGAAAAGCGGAGACGGTGGTCGTGGTGAAGGCGCAGGTGAAAGACGCGGTGGCGGCGAAAGACGTAGCGGTGGCGGTGGTTTCGGCGGTGAACGCAGAAGCGGCGGCGGCGGCGGTTATCGTGGCGGCGGCGACAGAAGAAGTTCTGGCGGTGGTAGCGGAAGACGTGAAGGTGGAAACAGCGGTGGCGGTTTCAGAGATTTCTCTGGACGTAGCCGTGACGACAAAGGTGGCAACACCGGAGGTCCACGCAGAGAAGGCGGAAACCGTGAAGGTGGCAGTGGCGAACGCAGAAAAAAATGGTAAATCACTAAACCAAATATTTTACAGCCGTTCTGATTATTCAGAGCGGCTTTTTTTTAAAAAATTAGGTTCTATTAGTTATTGGACAGTGTTTACCAACCGATAAGTTGAATGTTCTGTTTTTTTTGAAAAGCAGGTTCAGTAGCGTTTCGGATCCGGTAGGCCTGCTATCATCCCACCCGATGAAGAATCGGGTTCCCTTCTATCAGGTTTATTTAACAAAGGCCAGTTTTCCAAAAGCGAGTCGTCAATCTTTCTGTGGTCGCAGATATTTCTATCTGAGACTGAATAAATACATTGCGATGTCGGATGTTTCCATCCAACATAAAACCGAATTCTTAATTTAGTGCTTCTATAATTACCTTTCACTCAGATGATAATACTTATTTACAAATTTTCTTACTAAATCAATCTCCAGTCAGATGTTACCATCTGAGTTCACAGCCAATTTTTGTTTAAAAAACAGCTATAAAACATTATATTTAACGTTTAGATATACTAAACACGATCATGCGTTATTTAAAGTTTTTCATCATATTATTTTCACTATTCATCAACAGCAGGCTTTCTGCTCAACAAAAAATTTCTGATCAAAAAATGCAATGGTTTGCTGATGCCAAACTTGGCATTTTCATTCATTGGGGTATTTATTCGGTTAATGGAATTTCCGAATCGTGGTCGTTTTTTAACAACTACATCAATCATGATGCATACATGAAACAGCTTGATGGTTTTACCGCTGCAAAGTACAAACCGGAAGAATGGGTAAACCTGATTAAAGAAAGTGGCGCCAAATATGCCGTAATTACCACAAAACATCATGATGGCGTGGCCCTTTGGGATAGTAAAGCTCCTTTAGCCACTACCACATTAAAAAACAGTGCTGCAAAAAAAGATTTAATCACTCCATTTGTGGCTGAACTTAAAAAATCGGGCCTTAAAACAGGGCTATATTTTTCTTTACCTGATTGGAGCTACCCGGATTATGATGGTTTTACCCGCGACAGGAAACGTTATGATTATAAACAGGATGCACCACGCTTTAAAAAATTCCAAAATTATTTTCAAGGGCAGTTAAACGAACTTTCGGCCAAATATAATCCTGATCTGGTATGGTTTGATGGCGATTGGGAGCATAGTGGAGAAGAATGGCAGGCCAAAAATATACTATCGAACTTACGGAAGGTAAATCAGAACATCATTATCAACTCACGCTTAAACGGGCATGGCGATTACGATACACCGGAGCAAGGTGTTCCCGTTGTAAAACCAAACTCAACAGAATGGGAACTTTGTTACACCATGAATGATTCGTGGGGCTATCAGCCTTATGATAATCATTATAAATCATCAAACATGATCATCCGCACCCTGGTTGATTGTATCAGCATGGGCGGTAACTTATTGCTTGATATTGGACCAAAAGCAGATGGAACTATTGCGCTAGAACAGGTTAAGATTTTAAAAGATTTAGGCCGCTGGACCAAGAAACATGCAGAGGCAGTTTATGGTACACAGGCTGGGATTCCAGATGGGCATATTATCGGTAAAACTACCTTATCCAAAAACAAAGAAGTATTGTACCTGTATCTCGATTATAAAACCAAAAACGGGATTTTACTATCAGGTATAAAATCAAAAATAAACAACATTGAAGTAGTTGGCAGCAAAGCACAGCCATATACAATTAAGCTAAATGAAACAGACTATCTCCTTAATTTTAAGGAAGCAGATTTTGACAGCGATGTAACCGTTTTAAAAGTATCATTAAATGGCCCTATTCAGCTCGTTGAAGACAAGCAGAAAACACTTTCGCTGGCAGACTTATATGCTGCGCCCAAACAACGGGGTTTAACCAACTTAAATCTGAACAGGCTGGCCATTAACTTAAATGCAGGTATAAATGTATTTCAAAATACCGGTTTAACTGTTGATGGCTTAGACTTTAACCCTGGAATTAAAAACGCAGATCAAAATATTAGCAACTGGGTAATCAAAAATGCAGAGGCGCTATACAAAACAACGGGGGGAATTCCGGCAGGACATTATCAAGGCAATACGGCCCTTTCTGCAGATAAACAAACCCTTTATTTATTTGTAGAAGGCACGCCAACCGGGCCAATTGCCATTAAAGGTTTAAAAAACAACATCAGCAGAATCAGGATTGTGGGTGAAGGCACTATGCTTCCGCACGAAATTTATAACAAACTGTATTGGAGCAAAATACCGGGCATTGTTTACATTCCAGTGCCTAAAGATAAACTAGATCCCGAATTAACCGTAATTGCAGTACTTTTAGATGGCCCGATTGATTTGTACCGCGAAAAAGTTGGCGCGATAGAAAGCAACCTCTAATTATTTAACAATTGTAAAATAGTGGCGCGACTTTACGATTATCCTTAAATTGCATTACTTTCGCACATCATGCAGGCAAAATATATCTCATATCAGGAAACCGGATCATTTTCAAAACTGGTTTTAGATTATATTAACGACGAAAATCAGCTTAAAGCTTTTTATAGCTATCGTCCTGATATGGAGGGCTTAACCAAAGCAATTGAGCATAGAAATTTTTTAGGCAATAGAGAAACTTTAGTTAAGGTTTTACAAGATCAATACCAGCATTTACAGCCCAATAAATCGGTTACCAAAAACATAGAACTTTTAGGCTCGGCGAACACCTTTACGGTTACAACGGGCCACCAATTGAATTTATTTACTGGTCCACTTTATTTTATTTACAAAATTGTAACCACCATTAATTTAGCCATCGAGTTAAAAATGGCCCATCCTGATAAAAATTTTGTTCCGGTTTATTGGATGGCAACAGAGGATCACGATTTTGATGAAATTAACCATGTAAGTGTTGATGAAAAGAACATTAGCTGGATACAGCAAACCAACGGCGCCACCGGAAGACTAAGCACCAAAACCGTTGCCGCAGCGGTAACGGCTTATAAAGGATACCTCGGGATCTCTAAAAACGGAAAACGAATTGCTAAATTGGTAGAACAGGCTTATTTGCAACACGATAATTTAGCTGATGCCACCAGATTTTTGGTCAATAATTTATTCGAGAAATATGGGCTGGTGATTGTAAATGCTGATGATGCACAACTAAAAAAACAATTCACAAATATCATTACCGAAGATATTATTCAGCATAATAGTGCAAAAAATATCGACGAAAGTTCTAAAAACCTAGAGGATTTAGGCTATAAAACACAGGTGAATGGCCGTGATATTAACTTCTTTTACCTTATCGACAATCTGCGTGAGCGTTTGATCTTCGAAAAAGGAAAATACATTGTAAATCATACAGACATTAGTTTTACGGAAGCGGAGCTAAAAGCCGAAATCGAATCATATCCCGAGCGTTTTAGTCCGAATGTGGTGATGCGGCCCATGTACCAGGAAGTGATTTTGCCAAACATTGCTTATATAGGCGGTGGTGCAGAAGTAGCTTACTGGATGCAATTAAAGGCAAATTTCGACTTTTATAAAGTTGATTTCCCTGTTTTATTGCTTCGTAACTCAGCACTATTGATTGATAAACGCAGTGCGCAGAATTTATATCATTTAGGCTTTTCATTAGAAGATATATTTTTACCAGTTGAAGAACTAAAAAACATTTGGGTAAAGCGAAATACAACTGCCCAATTGAGCTTGGCTGATGAAACCAGGGCCATTAACAGCATTTTCGATCAGATTAAGCTAAATGCCTATAAAATAGATAAAACGCTTTCCGTATCAACAGATACAGCAAAACAGCGGACCAATCATTTATTGGCTAACCTGGAAAAGAAATTATTCCGCGCAGAGAAAAGGAAACATGAAATGGCATTGCTGCAGATTGATAATGTAAAGAAAAGACTTTTCCCAAATGGAGCACTTCAGGAAAGAACCTTGAACATTGCACCCATGTATGTAAATTATGGAGAAGATTTTCTTTCATCATGTATAGAAAACTTCGAACCACTGGGAGGCGATTTTACTGTTTTATTGCCGTAATTATTAGACAATCCGTCGTTGCGAGGCACGAAGCAATCTTAATGCACCTAGTTTAGCGATAGTTGTAGGATTGCTTCGTGCCTCGCAATGACGACAAAAAATTAAAAATGAATTTCATCACTTTTACAGAAACCAATCTTAGGAATTTTACTTATAACGTTTTTAAAAAAATGGGCTGTTCTGATGAGCATGCCGATTTAGCAACCGATGTATTAATCCGTTCAGATTTACGTGGAATCGACTCGCATGGCGTTGCCCGTCTAAGCGGCTATGTACGCCTTTGGGAAAAGAAAAGAATAAATGCTACGCCGGATATTAAAATCGTACATGAAACACCTACTACTGCCACTGTAGATGGCGATGCAGGTTTAGGCTTAGTGGTTGCACCATTTGCCATGAAAGTTGCTATAGAAAAAGCAGAAAAATACGGTAGCGGATGGGTATCGGTTAAAAATTCCAATCACTTCGGCATTGCAGGTTACCATGCTTTAATGGCGGTAGAAAAGGATATGATCGGAATCAGTATGACCAATGCAAGCCCTTTGGTAGCCCCTACTTATGCTAACGAACGTTTATTGGGTACAAACCCCATGTGTTATGCTTTTCCCGCAGGTAAATACCCACCGGTAATTGTAGATATGGCCACAGCAGCGGCAGCAAACGGAAAACTGGAAATTGCCCAAAGAGCAAATAAAAATATTCCGGATGGCTGGGTTCAGGATAAAAGTGGGGAAAACTCTACCGATCCGAACGAATTAAAAAATGGCGGTTCGCTCCTTCCTTTGGGCAGCGATAAAGATCACGGCAGTCATAAAGGTTATGGACTGAGTGCTACGGTCGATATTTTATCAGCGGTGTTATCTGGCGCGAATTATGGCCCTTGGGTGCCTCCTTTTGTGGCTTTTTTAGAACCATCGGCCAATCTGGTCGGCGAAGGACTTGGCCACTTTTTAGGCGCTATGCGTGTAGATGGTTTCAGACCAGCTGCAGACTTCAAAGATCATTTAGATAATTGGGTAGAACGCTTTAAAAGCGCAAAAACGATAGACCCTGATAAAAAGGTAATCATCCCTGGCGAACCTGAACATGAATTTGAGCGGGAAAGGAAAACCAGCGGTATTCCGATCATTGATGTTGTGGTAAAGGATCTGAATGAACTTGCAGTGAAGTTAGGGATAGAAGAATTAAAATAACTTCATTTAACCGCAAAGGGCGCTGAAAAGAAAGCGCTAAGTCCGCAAAGTTGGGTGCAGCAATGCTAAATATCGTTCAAGTTCGCTACCATAGACAGAATCTATCAGTACGGCCGTCATTCTCGCGCAGGCGGGAATCTTAAAGCGCTTGCATTATGATTTATTCATAAGTTTTTCCTTTTATTTATAGGCATTCATGAGCACTCCGTGGTTCCCAATCAAGTTGGGAATGATGATTCCACACGATATATTAATTCATTATCCCCCTGTCATTTATATTGATTTTTATGGCATAAATTATCCCTCAGGATGACGATCGAATGAAAATTTCAGGTTTTCCGTGTGTCCGCAGCAAAAAAAACACTTAGGTGAGTTCGTCATTCATTCTACCGCTTCAACAGATCCTGAAATAAATTCAGGAGGACGGATGTAAGAAAACACGGATTAGAATAAAAAAGCCGCAGATTTAACCAGAATCTGCGGCAACTATTAATGATATGGTTTATACCCAACCATAGGAGGTGTTTTTTAAGGCTTAACAGTTAAGTTATCTTTTAAATAAAGTGATTTACTTGATGATCCGATCATAATTCTATACTGCCCAGGAGCTACTTCCCATACATTATTGATATTGAGTGTTTGCAGCACCTCTTTATCCAGTTTGAATGAAATTACCTTTGTTTCGCCAACCTTTAAATGTACCCTCTGGAAAGCCCTCAATGCAAGAACTGGCTGTGCCAATTTGCTCAACAAAGGTCTCATGTACAACTGCACCACTTCTTCACCATCGTAATTGCCAGTATTTTTAAGCTCGAAGCTTAAGCTAGCGGTTTCATTTTTAGCGATACTTTTACGGTTAAACTTCAAATTGTTGTAAGAAAAGTTGGTATAACTTAATCCATATCCAAATGGGAAAAGCGGTTCGCCGCTTAAGTTGTTATAATCATCGCCTCTTCCAGTAGGTTTATGGTTGTAAACCAATGGTAACTGCGATTCATCTATCGGGTAAGTAATTGGAAGTTTACCCGATGGATTTACCTTGCCAAGCAATACATCTGCAATGGCGCTTCCACCTGCCTCGCCTGGGTACCAAACATTTAAAACTGCGCTTACTTTATTTAACCAAGGCTGCATATTGATCGCACTTCCACCGGTTAATACCACAATAATAGGTTTCCCGGTTTTTGTGAGCTCTTCCAGTAGCATTTCTTGATTACCAGGCAGGTTTAACATCGCCCGATCTAAAAACTCCCCTTCTTTTATGCCTGCAACAAATACGATTGCATCGTTATTTTTTGCAGCAGCAACTGCATCGGCTATTTCGTTTGATTTCTTGATATTATAATCCCAAATCAGTTTGATTTTACCATTGCCTTTAGGTTCATAAAATTCGACCTTAATTGCATACTCCTTATTTTTCTCGAAATGAAACGGAACGGTCTTCGTATTGAAAGATTTTTTATCCCAATTATCGATAAGTAACTGGTTATCCAGGTATAATCGGTAACCATCATTTCCCTCCAATCCGATATTAACATCAACATTTTGTGGCACCTTAATCTTACCGGCCCACCTTACCGAATAATCATCCAATTGGAGCTGCTCGTCTGGCGGGTACAATGTCCAGCTGAAATTAACAGCCTTATCATTTACTTCTTTAATTGGGTTTCCTGAAAATTGAAGCCCTCTGTAATAGCTTCCCATTAATCCTGCTTTCTGATTAACAGAAAGAAACTGGCTATCTATCGGAATATAAGATTGCAGTTCCCGGCTGCTACCTTTTACATAATTAACCTTAACGTTATTGGATACGGCATTTTTTAAGCCCTCCAATATATTTATCTTATTGTTTCCGGTACCGCTGTAGCCACCTAATCTGGCTTCAATAGCATCTTCCCCTACCAGTAAGATCTGCTTTTCATTTTTTAACGGAAGCGTGTTGTTATCATTTTTCAGGAGCACAAAAGATTTTAAAGCGGCCTCTTTGGCTAGATTGTGATTACTTTGATCGCTTAGCATCTTTTCAGCAATACTTTCATCCACGTAAGGATGCTCAAACAGCCCCAGCTCAAATTTAGCTTTCAACACCCTTGACAATGCATCATCTATTCTCGATTTTGGAATGCTACCATCTAAAAATGCAGGTAGAAAAAGTTTATAATGATTATAATCTACCTGGAAGATTACATCAAGGCCCGCGTTAATTGATTGCGCCGTAGCATCTTTATAATCTTTTGCTGTAAAATGTAATACATTGGCACCTCCTACTGCACCTGCATCAGAAATTACGAAACCTTTAAAGCCCCATTCTGTTTTTAGTTTAGCGGTGAGCAGCCATTTATTTGAGGTTGCCGGAGTACCAAAAACACTGTTATAGGAAGTCATTAATGAACGGATGCCGACATTTTTAACCCCATCTTTAAATGCCGGAAAGTGGATTTCTTCTAAAAAATGTTTATCCATTTCAATCGGGTAGCTATCCCGTCCGCCATCGCCAACATTGGCAATAAAATGTTTTGGGGTAACAATGATATTCTGCCTTTCTATCGCATTCATAAAAGCATGGCCCAGAACGGTTGTTAGATAAGGATCTTCTCCATAAGTTTCTTCTACCCTGCCCCATCTTACATCTGTAGCCATATTGATTACAGGTGCTAAAAGATCTCTCAAACCGCGTGCCCTTGCCTCATTGGCAATAGCGGCACCAATTTTGGCTACTAAAGTAGTATCGAAACTTGCAGCAAGACCAATTGATTGTGGAAAAGCAGTAGCACCTTGCCTGACTAAACCGTGTAAAGCCTCATCAAATGGAATGATGGGAATGCCCAAACGGGTTTCCTCAACAAAAAATTTTTGAATTTTATTTACTTTTCTAGCCAGAGAAAGTCCGTCTTCAGAGGTATTATAGGTTAACATTTGTTGTGCATTACCACTTCCCTGGGCAGCAGCGCTTACCTGCAAACCAAAAATACCGTTTTTAAATTGTGTCTTATTTTCAGTTGTAACATCTCCAGGAATCATAAATAACTGCCAGAATTTCTCTTCTGTTGTCATTCTCGAAATGAGGTCTTTTACCCTCAAATCGATACTTAATTTCGGATTTTTATAGGGTAAAGACTGCCCTTTTTTAACTTGAGCAAAAAGGCCACTGCAGAAAAACAATGCAGGCAATAAACATAGGTATCTTCTCGGTTTCGGCATTGTTAATTAGTTTCGGGGCGTAAAAGAAAAAGTCAGGGCTATTTTCTCCTCTGTTTTAGGAAAATTGAAGTGTACCTTGCCATCTTTCGATGTCCATTTTACCTTTTGGTTGGTACTTAAAATGGTAATGAGACTTCCTTTTTTAGGAACACTCCCCTGCCATGAAACTTCTTTGTTTGGCGTATTGCCGATTAAACTGATGCCGTAAATAGTTTTACCGTCTTTACTTTGCGTAAACCAGTTCTGGCCATCATGATAGTTTTTGGTAATCCTTGTTCCGTATATGGCTACACCATTTTTACTGGTCCACTTACCAATTTCATCCAATCTTGTAATCACATGATCAGGCAGCGTTCCATCAGCTTTTGGCCCAATACCTAAAAGCAAACTTCCGCCTTTGGCTACTATTTCTACTAACTTATGAACCACTTCTCCTGCCGATTTATACTGATCGTTGGGTACAAAACCCCAGGCTCCGCCTAATGTCATGCAGCTTTCCCATGGATACTCCAACTGATTTTCAGGGATTTTCTGTTCAGGGGTTTGGTAGTTTTCGAACTGGCCGTGTACTGTTCTATCCACCACAATTAAACCAGGTTGTGCTTTTCTGGCATCAGCTGCAATTTTCGGCATATCAATATCCTGACTCCAATCAGGAATAGGCGCTCCCCAAGAAAGTACTTCTTTATTTACGCTAGCCCGTGGACGAACCCATCCGCCATCTAACCATAAAATATCAATACTTCCGTAATTGTTCATTAACTCTCCAATCTGGTTCTGGGTATAGCTTTTGAACATATTCCACCGCCATTGATTCTTTCTGATGTCGTAATTGTTATTTCTATCTGCAGTGGCATATTTATCCCACCAATAGTATTGAGAATGCCAATCGGGTTTAGAAAAATAAGCACCGATCATAAAATTTTCCTTCCGGAAAGCATCGAACACATATTTAGCTACGTCTTTTTTGGCATTGGTTGAAAAAGGACCTTTTGCAATGCTAAAATCAGATTGTTTGGTATCGAACATAGCAAAGCCATCGTGATGTTTGGTGGTAAACACCAAATATTTCATTCCTGCACTTTTACCTGCTTTGGCCCATTGCTGAGGATTGAATTTTGTTGGGTTAAATTTTTCATTAAGGCCCCAATACCATTTTTTATAGTCTTCGTATTTAATGGTACTGTCTCTATCAATCCAATCTTCAGAACAGATAGACCAAGATTCGATAATCCCAGGAACAGCGTATAGCCCCCAATGGATAATCATTCCAAACTTTTTATCCTGCCAGGTATCGAGTTTCTGCTTAACAGTTGGATCTGTTGGCCACTCGTAATCTGATGATTCTTTTAGTATGTCGTTTCTTTGAGCACTTGAAAACTTAGCCAAAGCAATTAAAACAAGTACTAGGAGGTATTTTATTTTCATTGTTATTTTGTTTTTAACTTAATCTTTTTTCATTATGATTTTTTCAGTCTGATATGCTCCGATATTCCTACCTTGAATCTGACCATTTTCAATGGCTGGTCTGTAATGTATACCACCGTAAAGTCTACTAAGAGCGGCTTCGTTAGCAGCTTGATTAAAAGAAGTGAAGCTTCGCACGGGTAATCCGAAATCAGTTTCAGTATTGTCTTGAAATTTAAAATTATCGCCAAATATTTTGGTTAACACATAGGCTGCAGATGTTGAAGCAACGCTATGCCCGCTCGGGTATTCGGGAAATGGAGGTGTTTGCAAAATTGGCCGCCAATTTTCATCGATATTTGCATCAATAAATGTTTCTGGGCGAATATAATTGCTTCTATATTTCTCATCCCAACAGCTGATAAAGGCATCAAATAATGCAATACAGGTAGATGTATAAGCACGACTACTTTGAACGTAGTTAAAGCTTTTTAGCTTGCAGGCAATGCCAGCTATCGAAATCCAATGTGCTCCTGGTGATATCTTTTTTGTAGCATAGTTCATATGCCCGTTTACATTTAAAAAGAAAGGATTACAATCCCAAAATTTCGCTATATCTAATTGCTTTTGATTTAGATTTTTACCGACCGTGTAAACTTCATTTGCATTGATATAAAAAGCACTATTTTTATCTTTACTGTAAGGAGGAGGAGCTGCAGGTTTAAATTGATCAGCTGTTTTCATCACAAGAGGCCTTATTCTATTCCAGTAAGGTTCTACAGTTGCCATATAACCAGGGGGAGTAGGTGCCCAGTTACCTTCTTTTTTTACAATGCTGTAACGTCTCAATTTGCGCGTTTCTTTATAATAATCCTGATCAACCCATTTTAAAACAGAATCAGACACTTTTTTACCGTACAAAATAGAATTTTGAACAATAGTATCCGGATATCCTTTTACTTTATACCATAATAGTATGCTGTTTAGGCTATCTAAAGCCACCTGATCAGAGAAAACAAGTCGTTTTGCAATCTGCCAATAGGCATAAGTGGCGGCGACAGAATAACTAATTTGCTTTTTATCTGCATTTGGGATGCCATTAAAGCTATTCAACTGTCCTTTTAAAGATTGAAACTGACTATTGTTTTTCGCCTGAATTTCGTATGCGGCAATGTTCGCATAAACAAAAATTCTACTCGCAACCGGCGGAGAAAATATATCACTCACAATGATATCAGAAAGTGCCTTTTGCGATCTATGCAGTGGTAAAGGATCATTTTCGCTTTTACGCCACTGAGCACTAGCACTGATTGAAATACAGAAAATAAACAAAAACAGATATATCTTCATGACGCTGGTTTTAATTAGTAGTTTTTAAAAGCTGGACCTTATCATTATTTTTAACAACAATAATTTTTTTGATTGCTCCCTTAATCTCAATCATATTCCTAACGTCGCCATCTATATACAATCCTGAATCATAAGGGGGCACCGCTTTAAAATCGCCCTTTCCATCTCCGACTAAAAGTAAGCCCAAACCTGCATCTGTCTGACCAAGCTGAACCCGATATGGATAAAAATTTCCCGACAAAAGGATATCCTCTTTCCCGTCCTTATTAAAATCATCTACAACCACGCACCATGTTCTCGAAAACTGCGCCTCGATTGGAAGCGTCTTAATTGTAAACTTTCCACTTCCATCATTTAATAGAACAGAGGTTTCCAGTTGCTTACAATAAAATTTTTGACTTTTACCCAGCTGCTCTGGTGTAAATAATTGTTCTATTGTGATATCAGCATAAGAGGCATAATTTAAAAACCGTTTTTTTAATTGAACCATCTGATCAAGTAGCTCATCTCTAGAGGCCATTGGATAATTTTTCCCTTGAATGTAATAACACATCACTGGATCTAATACGCCATCATTATTAAAATCACCTGCATAAACTGTTACCGGCTGCTTATTATTGGCTTTAAATTGATTGTTTAAACCACAGTTGCCAACAACAAAATCCATTGCCCCGTCCTTGTTTACATCCATTGGTACAATTTTACTCCACATGCCATCTGAGTTTTCTAGTCCTGAATCTTTATCATATTTTAAAGTCCCCTTATCATTTTTGAATTTCTTTAATGGCATCCAATCACCGCCAATTAACAACTCTGGATATCCATCAGTGTTCAAATCCTGCCACAAAGCGGTAACAACCATCCCCGCGTACTCCAATTCTGGGGCGAGTTCTTTGGTTACATCAATAAACTTTACCTCTCCACCTTTTGATTCGTTACGTAATAAATAACTTTTACTGCAGAGGGGGAAAGATCCTGGTTTACTCATCCCGCCTACAAAAACATCCAAATCTCCGTCCTTATCAAAATCAGCAATGCTTATGGCCTGTTTACTACTCAACATTTTTGGCAATGCATCTTGTGCCTTATTAAAAGTGCCTTTCCCGTTGTTTAAATATAATCGATCCTGATACTCCGGAGCATTTTCATCATATTCATTTCCACCACTTACCACCCATAAATCTAAAGCCCCGTCGCCATTTGCATCTAAAAAAACAGCATTTACATCTTCACTCGCTTTATCTTCTTCCCAAGGTTGACTTAGAGAAGGACTAAAGTTCCCCGTCTTATCGCCTAAGAATAATTTACCTGCCTGACCAATTGCCCCGCCTATAAAAACATCTTCTATTCCGTCTTTGTTAACATCAGCCTTAGCCAGGGCAGGTCCAAATTTAGATAGCTGATAAGGTAAAAGAGTTTCGCCTTTAAAATCGATAAAATCATTTTCATGATGTTTAAAATCTAAGCCTGAATCTGCCGTATAATCTGTAAATAGTGCTTTTGGTGCACTAATATTCTCCTTTTTGATTACAGCTTCATTCTGTTTAACAGTTAGTGTCTGATTTGATTGTACATTTTCAATCAAACTTTCTTTTCCGTCAGGCCAAATTATTTTTACATAATTTATTTTATTGTTTTTACCTAAACCAAAACAATTGATTTGATCTACACTTGATTGATAACCACGTACCACATACTTCTCCTGATACTGTAAATTATCATCTGTTTTAATATAGATTTTAGCCCCAATTGCTGCTGTATTTAATCCTTCTCCAATAAGATTAATTTTTAAATAGTTCGATTTCAGTAAATCGGAATTGTTCTTATACACCATTACCGGTGAGTTTATATTACAAACAATTAAATCCAGATCACCATCATTATCCAAATCGGCATAAGCAGAGCCATTTGAAACGGAAGGTGTTGAGATGCCCCACTCTACTGTTTTATTGGTAAAAGTTAAATCATGGTTGTTTGAAAGAATATAATTTGAGATTTGATTCGATGGCATTTTCTTCACCAGATCGAAGGTTTGAAATTTTAAACTCCCTTGTTTAAGTGATTCCTTTTGGGCATTAGCAACTGTATATTTCAAAAAATCCATATCAGTAAAGTCTCTTAAATATCCGTTAGAAATAAATAAATCTTTCCAACCATCGTTGTCAAAATCAGCAAATAAAGGTGCCCAACTCCAGTCTGTATTAGAGATGCCTGCCAATTGTCCTATTTCGCTGAAACGCAAATTACCATCTTCTCCTAATCCCTGATTTAAGTGCAGCATATTTCTCATTTGCTGACTGTAATATCCACTATCGAGTAATAAGTGATATTGATCATACTCATCTGGTCCTTTAAGCAGCTTTTGCCTATGATTATCTTCGGGCAACATATCAAGCGTAATGATGTCGGGTTTACCATCATTGTTATAATCGGCAATGTCAGACCCCATTGAATACTTTGAAATGTGTTTGATAGATTTCCGGATGCTTTCAGAAAAAGTACCATTCTTATTGTTGATATAAAGACAATCTTGTTCAGTATAATCGCTTGAAGTATAAATATCCGGCCAGCCATCATTATTTAAATCGCTTACCGCTACGTTTAGGCCAAAATTTAAGGCATTATTTATAATCCCCGAGGTTAATGTAACATCAACAAAATGGGGTTGATTGTTTTTAGAATCATTTCTAAATAAACGATTCCCAAATTTCATATTTGGAGTAGATCGTACTTTTTTAGTGTTTAAAAAAGGTTTGTATGTTTGATTTGAATGATTTAGCAAAAACATGTCTAAATCGCCATCCTTGTCGTAATCAAAAAAAACTGCTTGTGTAGATTGGGTTCCTATTGCATCAAGGCCATAAACCTCTGCCATGTTTTTAAAAACAGGCATACCAGCTTTTATTCCCTGGTTAATAAATAATTCATTTTTGAGTTTACTGTCAGGAAATTTCCCGGAATGACTTACATATATATCGGGTAAGCCATCTGCATTTACATCAGCAATACATACCCCTGTTCCCCAGGTACCATTTCCCCTTACACCTGCTTTGTTCGTAATATCTTCAAATTTTAAATTTCCTTTGTTAAGGTATAATTTATGATCTGATGCATTTGATGAAAAAAAGACATCTGACAAACCATCGCCATTAAAATCGGCTACTCCAACGCCCGATCCGTTATACAAATATTCATAGTTCATCACGTGTAATGAATCCGTTTCAATTACTCTATTTACAAAACTGATATTTGTTTCCTTTGCTGGTAACAAGGTAAATAAAGGCTGTTGTGCATTAGCGTTGTTAACAACAGCAGCTTGCATTAAGAAAAAAAGTGCAGATGGCCATATTCTTATTTTCATGGTACTTTTTATTAAATCAAGCTAAAATTAAATTACACCGTTGGTAGTAAGCCTTTATTTTAATTGTATTTGTTCGTCATTTTCTTTGTAGGGCAAAAACACAAGTAACATGGTCAACATCTCATCGGTAGATTTCATATCATTAGCCGAATAAACATTGCGGGGTGGACTACTGGGATTGTTGGGATTACTCGTTGTATTGTCGTAAGTACCTTCTATTGTTAGTATAGAGCCCTTAGGGATTTTTACTAAATTTTTAAATTGATAAATTTCCTGCCATCTAAAATCCCAGGATGGAATTGAAACGAGTTGTATTGTATCTTTCTTAGGCGTTACTGCGTATGATTTGAATATCTTACCCAGGTAATGCATATGCGGCCATATATATAATAAAGATTGATCTTGCGGTGTTGTGATTTTTAGTTCAAACTTTCTTACAGACTCAGCAGGGATAAAAAAGTAAGGCTCGATAGACTTTTCGCCTACACCTGCAGAACCTAAGCTAATTACCTCAACTTTTCGTCCAATTGGTGTTTTTTTGAAAAAGAAATTTACTCCTGAAATATTTTCTTCCTCCTTTGAAACCGGAGCAAAGTGTACAGTTAATAATATAACGCCCCGTTTAGGCATTACCCAACCAAAATTATTTGGATAAGATTCATAAGAAGTTCCTGGAATCCATCCTCCGTAATAGGTCATGGTTTTCTTAAAAGGAAAATATTGCGAGTATTTAGTCCGGTCATCTTCTGTTAAATTTAAAAAATCGGCTCCCTGGTTAATATCAATATCATTTTCTACAGGATGAATAGCAAAGTTCGCATGATGTATTACTTTTTTATTGGACGAAAAAAACTCCATTGCTTCTACATTTTGTTCTACGCCAATATCAAAAGGAATTTTAAAAACAATGAACCGCTCCTTATTATCGCCTAAAACTTTATATGGTTTAATTGTTTTTAAAACAAGATCGGGTTTCCTGGAATACTGAGTACCATCTATATATGTTTTAACTGTTTTTTTGGGCATTTCGCTAATATCACCCATGGGCATTTTCTCATCAACCCATTTGGCTATAGTTAGTTTTTCTTCATTCGTTAATGATCTATCATTCTTAAATAGTCTGTAGTGATTATCTGGCTTCCATGGCGGCATATAACCAGACTGGGTTACCTTTTTAATAAAAGAGCCCCTTTTTGCAACATCCTCGTAGGTTAATAAAGCAAATGGAGCAGCTTCCCCTGGCCTGTGACAGGGCTGGCACTTATTTTGAATAATGTATGCAACATCTTTATAATAAGTTACCTTTTGGGCATTTACATGAGGTATACAAATGAATATCCCAAGTACAATGGTAATAATTTTTAATAATACTAAAGATTTTGAATTCATTATATGTCGTTAATTAAGCACCCTACAGGAATCGTTTTTTTAAATGTTTGTTTGCCATTCGACAGGTCTTTTATGGCTTGTTCTAGATATTTTTCGGTAATTACCAAACGTTTCTGTCCGAGTGAGGAAGACCAGTTATCGATTAATCCGCTATAGGTTATCCCGCCCATTTTATTGATTAAAAAAACCTCAGGTGTAGTGGTTGCACCTAAATATTTTGATAATCGTTTGTCTTTGTCTGTTAACAGATCGAAGTTGATACCATATTCATTTTTAAGTTCATTTATTTCTTTTATTGAATAACTGGTACCTGGGATTACTCCATAAAAATTGATGCTTTTATTCGCATTTTGAAGTTTTACCAAGCCTGGTAAATAATTTTTGCATAGCGGGCATTCGGGGCTTAAAAATACAATGACCGTTGTTTTGTTTAAATTAATTCGACTTTCTTTACTTGTTAAGTTAATTAATTTAATCGCATTTATTTTTGCAGGAGATATTAAATTTTCCTGCGCTTTTATAAAAACAGGAAAAATAACGATAGCGAGTAAAAAACTGAATCGAATAAAAATATTATAAAAATTCATTGCTTTTAATTAAAAAGAACCCTTAGTCATTTTACTAAGGGTTCTTTTAATTTAGTGATTATTTTTTATCCCACCAAACGCGGCCAAAAGGATCATTTGGTCCGGCACCAAAATCAGGATTTTTAGCCATTTCAGCAATCGCAGTCTGCTGATTTGCATAGTTTAAGTTGGTTGGACTTAATAAATCTATACCTGCTCTACGTGCTAAAGTAAGTGGCGTTCCGTTGGCCTTTAATTCAGACCACGCCAACACCGAGGTGGTATTGGGAAAGCCAGTTCTTTTCCACCAGGCCCAGGCTTCTAAAGGTTGTCTAAAGAAATCAAGGTAAGCCTGGCAAGCGATTTGATCAGTTGCTTTAGCCGGATCAAAATTAACTCCAACTTTAGCATAGTAAGCATCAATTGCTGCAGGAGTTACAGCGGTAAAATCTTTTACATTCGCATCAACTGCTCTATCACTATAAAATTGAACAGATGCATATACACCTTTTTTATACCATGTTTCAGCAACATCTGTAGTAATATTACGGGCCGCAAGATCTGCACGTATAAAGCAATATTCGGCATATGTTAGTACAGGAAAAAAACCTTTGCCTGTACCCGCTTTTAAGCCATCATTATTGTCAAAATTAGGCGTAAACAATCGGTGTTGCAACTGTGATAAATTATCTAATGAAGCATACAACGGCGCATTAGCTGGTAATTTTGCTTCATCAGGACTGGTAAAACTTCCCACGTAATTTCCAGCTGCATTTGGACGATAATATATCGCTAATCTAGGATCCCCTTTTGCAACAAGAAAGTCTAAAACGGGTTTACCTGCTGCAAAGTTCGATGGGCTAAAGTTTCCGCTTGCATCTGCATAAGATGGGCCAACCTTAAGCATCCAGGAATCGTTAACATTTGCCATCTGTACTGGATCTGCTAAAACTTCGGTAGCAATTGCTTTCATTTTAGTTGGATCAACTTTCATTAAGCGAATAGCGATTTTCAGACGTAAAGCGTTTGCTGCTTTAGTCCAAAGTGTTGCATCTCCATTGAAATATGGATCATTTCCACCAAGACTGATCTGACCTGCGGTCGAGCCTTTTAAAGTAGCAACAGCTGCTTTCAACTCTGCATCTACTTTTGCAAATATTTCCTGTTGCGTATCATAACGTGGGGTTTTAGTACCCCCATACCTCCCTTGGAAAGCTTCAGTATATGGTATACTTCCATTGATATCGCTCACATAAAATGCATAATATGATAAGAGTATTTGTGAAATTGCTTTCATCTGAACCCTTGCATTTTTATCAGCATCGGGCATTGATTCTATGTTTTTTATCCCATCAATCAAAGCTGGGCCTAATCTGCCATAAAATATTTTACCATAACGCGTATTAAATTGCGAGCCAACATTATTAAAGTTTAGTCCGTTTCCGGTACTTAGTGTGCTGTACTGCATCCATAGGTTTGCGGCACGGTACACATCTGCAAAGTACTCGAAATCATCCTGGGACCCTACTGCAGCTCTAAGAAATTGATCTTCAGGCTTAACTTCGTATATTGTATTAGGGTTTAAATTTGCTTCTACAAAGCTTTCCTTTTTACAACCGCCCACTACAAGCAAAGCTGAAACCATCAGGAAATATATTTTTGTTTTATTTATAGTCTTCATATCTCTATTATTTAAATAATTAAAACGATGCTCTGATATTAAAACCTAAGCTTCTTACCAAAGGAAAACCGCCATATTCAGCAAAAGCACCTGCCCTGTTGCTAAAAATACTTTCAGGATTTACACCATCTTTAGCTGTTTTATACAAATAGGCTATATTTCTACCGGTTAAATTTAGGCTTAAAGTATTTATTTTTAATTTACTTAAATATTTACTTGGTACAGTGTAGCCTACTGTTACTTCGCGAAGTGCTACCCAAGAATTTTCAAATACTGAATATTCCCTGATACCACTAGACCATTGACTTAAGTTTTCATAATAAGCGTAAGCCGGTACTGGTTTTAACAAACCTTGTTTAACTGCATCTGCATAGGTCATTCCGCCTAAGTCTACTCCATTTGCTTTTAATCCATCATTCAATACACCATCAGGAATAATACCATCATGCTGTACTACACCGTTTGCATCGGTATAAGTTACACCACCTGATGCTTCATCCCTGCCAAAAAGTGAATTGGCAAACGAACCATTAGCTGATCCATATTGATGCGTTCCGGAGGCCATTAAACCACCAATTTTAGCATCAATTTGAAAACTGAATGTAAAGTTTTTATAAGATAATTCTTGTCTGGTACTGGCAAGATAATCCTCCATCATAGTACCCAAATTTTTTCTGGTGCCATCATAATCCTGAGATCTTACAAAAGTGTAATAACCACCGGTGGTTCCATACCCCGTATTACCTAATACTTTTTTACCATTACTTGCACTGGCAATTGGATTACCGTTTGCATCTTTCTTTTGATAATATGAATAACCATATCCTGTAATCAAAGAACCATATTGTTCGCCTACTCTGGCTACTGAGGTTATATCATTACCAAAAGCTAAATCTAAGTCATAATTTTCAACCCCTGGTGCCAATTCCAATATTTTGTTGCGGTTACGCGTAAAAGTAACTGAAGCATTCCAATTAAAATCTTTTGACACGATTGGTTTACCAGTTACCAGAACCTCAATACCCTGGTTCTGGATGTTACCGGCATTTAAAGCTTGCGAAGTAACTCCTGATTCCTGTGGTAAAGAAAAGCTTAAAATTTGATTGTAGGAATTTTTCTTATAGTAAGCAAAATCAATGTTTATACGGTTTTTGAAGAAGCCTAAATTGGTACCAATTTCGAGTTCCTTGGTTAACTCATTTTTTAAATTGTCATTTCTAAGAATGTTATCACTAAATCCATAAACCGATTGATTGCCTCCATTAGCATTACTGAAACTACCGTCTTGTAACCTATAGTAGCCGGCTGTATTCGTATATTGTGGCTGAGCCGATAAACCTGTGTAAGAATATGATGCTCTTAACTTACCAAAAGATAATATCGAACTATTTTTGAATGCTGGTAACTCGGTAAATATCCAGGCTAAACCTATGCTTGGATAGAAATATGAATAATTACCGTGCCCATCTCTATAAGTAAGCGCCGATGACCAATCATTTCTTCCGCTAACATTTAAAGTCAACATATTTTTCCAGGTAATATCTCCATACAAATAAACTGCGTCTGTACGTTCACCCAAATTTGGATAAGCGGTTGTTGATGAAGGGTTAATGGAATTTGAAATGGAATAAAGATCCGGAACCTTAAGTCCGCCATTGGTAACCGACCTATTATAAAATGCAGCGTCGCCAAGGTTTTTTTGATAAGTTTCCGCTCCTATTGAAGCATTTAACTCAAAATCACTTGAAAGTTGTTTATTCGCATTTAACAAGCCTTGAACACGATAGGATTTATTGGTATTTTGCGTGATCTCGTAATCGCCACCGGCGAAGCCAACACCAGCTCCTCTATTTTTTCTTTCGTAAGCAATATTGTAAAAATTAGTGTTAGCTCTCACCAAAGCCGAAAGCCAAGGAAGAATTTTAATATTTACATCAATATTGGCCAATAAATTATTTTCCTTTTGCGTTCTATTATCATTTTGAAGTCCATAAGCAAACGATCCTATACCATAAGGGTCATAAAGATTTCGATTACTAGAACCCAAAGCGCCTCCGGTTACCGGATTGATATTATTGTTGATATAGGCATTTAAATCAACGTTTCTAGGCTTATAATAGGTAAACGCAAACAAAGGATTATTTGCACTTCCCTGTCTTGCCGGATTCAATGAATTCGACATGGTGTAGTTTACACTGGCATCAACTGAAATCGATTTTGAAATTTCTCTGGTTACCCTAAATGCAAATGCATCTCTTTTTAAGCTGTTTCCAGGTTCAACACTTGAATTATTTAAATTGGTATAGGCTAACCGGTAAGTTGTGTTTTCGTTAGCACCTTCAACCGATACGTTTGTATTGATGAACTTTCCAGTATTAAAATAATCTAATGGATTATTGGCTACCCATGGCCTAACAACCCCATCTAAATCTTTAACCATTCTTCCATCCAATTTAGGACCAAAAGAATATCCACCTACGTAATAACTGGCCTGCTGATCAACAACATCCATCCCATTTGCATCTTTTGCAAAAACAGGTGAAATTCCACCTCCATATTCATTCTGAAGATCTACAAATTTATAGGCATTATCAAAAGAGCTGGTTTGCGATACAGTTACGCCCAAGCCTTTGGTAGTTTTACCCTTTTTTGAAGTGATTAATAACACTCCTCCTGCTGCTTTAGAACCGTATAATGCTGATGCAGCAGCCCCTTTTAACACACTAATACTTTCTATATCGTCAGAGTTAATGTTTTTCATAATATTACCAAAATCTGCAGCATCACCCCATGAGTCTGCTCCAGAAGTACCTGGTTCCAACAATATTCCGTCATAAACAACTAAAGGTTGTGTGTTTGTACTTAACGACGAGTTGCCTCTAATTCTAATTCTTGAAGAAGAAGTAGGGCCGCTGGCACCTTGATTAATCATAACACCCGCAACCTTACCCTGCAAAGCATTTACCACATTGGCATTATTTGCTTGCGCTAATTCCGTACCACCAACGGCTGTTGCTGAATAACTTAGCCTTTTGACTTCTTTTTTAACACCAAAGCCAGTAACAATAACTTCGTTTAGTGATTTCGAATCATCAAGCATTACAATAGCCAGATTTGATGAGGCAGCAACTTCTTGAGTGACTAAGCCAATAGATTTAAAAATCAATCTGGCACCATCTTTTACCGTAAGGGTAAATCTACCTTCACCGTTGGTAGAAGTTCCATTTTGAGTTCCCTTTTCGAGAACACTTACCCCTGGAATGGGATCACCGGACGCGTCTTTAACAGTACCGGTAATATTCTTCTGTGCAAAAGCTGTTATTGTTATAAAACATAACAATAGCACACTTAGGCACTTTAAGTACATTTTTTTCATAATTTTATTTGTTTAGTTGATATTAGTTTGAAATAATTCGGGACTTAGTTGAGGATCATTTTTTTATTTACGCATACAGTTCGGTTATTAGTTTAAAACTTGTTTAATTCTTTATTCAATTGAAATTAGCTTAATCAAATAAGCTATTTTCGACCATCAAACTGGCAGCAGCCAATAATTCAGCCTCATCACTTAAACTAGAGCATTTAATTTCTGTTTGTTCGGCTACCCGAGGTATACAAAATTCATTAATGGCCTGTTGTATTGGCGGCAGAAGCATTTTTCCAGCTTTTGCACCCCGGCCACTTAATACAATCCGTTCAGGATTCATAATATGGATTAAAGTGGCTAATCCTTTACCAATCTGAAATGCGGCATCAGCTAAAATAGAAATGGCTACAGGATCTTGTTTTACAACTGCATTCAAGAAATGATCTACATGGCTTTTACTTTTATCATTAAAAAGCGTTCTTAAACTTGTTTCTTCTCCATTTTTTACCGCTGCTTCTGCTTTTTGAACCATCACCAAAAGAGACGTTTCCACTTCAAGGCATCCCCGCTTACCACAAGAGCACAAGGTATTGGAATTAGATAAAGGAATATGGCTAAATTCGCCAGCATAACCGCTACTCCCCCGGTATAATTTGCCATTAATAATCATCCCTAAACCTGTGCCCCAACCAATATTAACTACGAGTACATCTTTTAAATTTCTTGCTTCACCAAAGTTCAATTCAGCTAAGGCAATTAAACTCGAGTCGTTATCTATGTAAACCGGTAAACTTAATTTTTTAGCGAGATAGTCTTGCAGACTTATATCATTTTCAACCTGCATAAATGAATAGTTCATTCCCTTTTCTGCATTTACAAAACCCGGCATACCGATACCAATTCCCAATAAATTTTCTTTATCGATAGTTGATTTCTTTATGCAGTGGTCAATAAATTCAATTAAAGTATCAGCACTTTTACTCTCAGTCATGTCTAAATCAATCACCTGTGTGGGTAAAACCTGATGATTCGACAAATCATATATGGTTAATTGACTGGTTAACTGATCCATTGCTACTGCTATTATATACCTTTTGTAATCAGGATTTAATAAAAAATTTAAAGGGCGGCGGCCCCCGGTAGATGGTGCCAATCCTTGCTCTATAATTAAGCCGTCTTCTATCAAAGCATTTACAGTCGACGTAATTAGAGGCAGGCTCTTTTTAGTACGTTTACTTAAATCAGTGAGCGATGATTTTTTTTTATAATAAAGTAGCTTAATAATGTCGGCCCTTAGTCGTTGTGCTTTCTTAATAGTTGCTGACATTTTTTCAATTTGGTTATATAAAAATACAAAAAAAACAAAAGAAATGCAATCTTTTTAAAAAAATTAAAAAGAAAGTCAATTTATAGCATTTTCACAAAAACATGAGGTAGGTTTTTTGTTATAAAAATGCAGGAAGATAGCGAGCAAAATATTCTATTTTGTTTATAGCTAAGATTGACTACTGTTCATTAACAGCCAAATGTTCGTCATTATCTTTGTACGGCAAATACAGTATGATCAAAGTCATCATTTCATCCACACTTTTCATTTCCCCTCCTCCATAAATATTTCTGGGCGGGTTAAACAAATTTTTTGGGTTGTTTTTCGAGTTATCGTATGTCCCTTCAATAACCAAATATGAATCTTTAGGTATTATAACGGGTTTCTGATACTTATAAAGCTCTTGCCAGTTAAAGTCCCATTTAGGAATGGATATCAGTTTTACAGTGTCTTTCTGTGGCGTAATTGCATAGGCTTTAAAATCTTTACCCAGCAAGTGCATGTGAGGCCAAACGCCTAGAATGGATTGTTTTTCTGGATTGGTAATTTTTAACTTGAAAGAACGGATACTATCTGCTGGAATCATAAAGTACGGGGTTATTTCCTCTTCTGCGATCCCACCAGAGCCCAAATTAACTACATCAATAACTCTTTGAATAGGTTGTTTTGTAAAAAAGAAATTAATAGAAGAAAAATCCACTTCATCTTTGCCTGTAGGTGCGTAATGCATTGTTAAAAGAATTACACCTCTTTTGGGCATTAACCAGCCAATATTCTTAGGGTAAGATTCATACTTTGTTCCAGGAATCCATCCGCCATAATAGATCATATTGCTTTTATAGCTGTTGTAAGCAGAAAAACTATCTTCATTGGTCTCTCCAACTGTTGTGTTTATAAAGCCTGGAGATTTATCCAAAGAAATATTTTCAGGAACGTCATAAATAGCAAAGTTAGCGTGATGAATTACTTTTCTATTTTTAGAAACAAATTCAATAGCTTCAACATTTTGTGTCTTAGCAAATTGAAAGGGAATTTTAAAAACAATAAATCTTTCCTTATTATCTCCTTTAATATCAAAAGCTTTGGTCATATTTAAAACTGCATCAGGCTTTCGATGGTAACTAGTACCCGAATGATATTTTGTTAGAATAGAAGCGGTCAATTTATTAGGTGTGCCAGATAGCATTTTATCATCAATCCAATCAATGATGATTTTTTTCTCGGCATCTGTCAACTTTCTATTTCCCTGGAACGGGGTTTCAGCATAGTGATCGTCCGCTTTCCATGGGGGCATATATCCAGACTTTATTACTTTCTTAATAAAAGACGCTCTCTTAGCCACATCTTCATAAGAAACTAATGGAAATGGACCTGCTTCTCCGACTCTATGGCAGGACGTACATTTATTATATATAATTGGAGCGATATCTTCATAGAAGGTTTTTTTTTGACCATAAACAAAATTTAAGTTTATCAAAAACAAGATTGCTAAAATTATTCTTCTCATTTATTTAAAGATCATTAATATAACAGCCAATTGGCTTTGTAGCGCTAATTGTAATTTTTTTATTCGTCTCAAGTTCTTCTATAGCATCGGCAAGAAAATGTTTTGATGCCACTTGTCTTTGTTGGCCCAATTCAATTATTTTATCATCTACTAATCCGGAGTAAGCTATATTCCCGTTGCCACTTAACAAAACTACCTGAGGAGTTACTGTACCCTTCAATAACTGGGTTAAGTGTTTTTTTTCATCCATAATGGTGGGAAATAATACTCTGTAATCTTTTATAAAACCTTTTATATCTTTTATGGTATAAGATTTACCTGGAAATACACCTATAAATTCACAACTTTTATAAGTATTTTTTAGTCTGTTCAGCTCAGGTATATAGTTTCTACTTAGTGGGCACTCAGGCGAAAGAAAGATGAATACTGTGTTTTTATAGCTTTTGATTGGCCGTTTTGTGCCGATAAAAGTAGGATTAATAACTTTCAATTGAGCCCAAAATCCTGTTTCCTGAACATTGAAGCGTTGAGCCAATACTTCATTCGAAAAGATGAAACAGAACAGAATTGATATGGTAAATACAATACGATTTCTCATGTTTAAAGCTAATTAAAATGGCCGGATATACCGGCCATTTTTCACTTAATAAAGATAATAATAACTTATGGCATGTCCCACCAAACACGTCCTTTAACATCAGTTGGCTGTCCAAAGTAAGACTCTTTAGCCATTTCCGCAATTGCACTTTGCTTATTTGCAAAATTAGCATCACCTGCCAACGGGAAGTTGATTACAAATCTTCTGGGTATTGGCTGTACCTGACCTGAAAATGTAAAGTCTTCTACTACCAATGCAGTTTGCGCATTAGGCATGCCAGTTCTTTTAAGCAGTGCCCAACATTCATTATAGTTTTTATAGAAGTTAAGATACTGCTGAATTAAAATTTGTTCCAAGCCTTTTGCCGGATTATAAATTATTTCCGGTTTAGCTTTGTAATTTGTAGCTGCGTTGGCATCTAAAGCAACATAGTCAGCTAAAGCTGCCGCCTTAGCTATTCTATCATAGGTAATGATAGATGCATCGATTCCTTTATAATACCATTCAGAAGCACTCTCGCTTGTTATATTTCTTGCTGCTAATTCGGCACGAAGAAAACAGATATCAGCATAAGTTAATATCAAAAATGTTGCTGACCCTGTACCTGAGCTAAGCGCTGGCGTAAACATACGATATTGTAATGCAGATATGGTATCTAGGTTACCACTCTTAATCACAACAGGGCTAAAGAATTTCTGCTTTGCAGGGATTGTATTCGCATCTGGGCTAGTAAACTGACCATAATAGCGTCTTGAATCGTAAACCGAATTTGCAGGTATTTTCCCTTCGGTTTTAGCGGCATCAAAATTTGCCTGTGTCCATGAATTTTTTTGGTAAAACAGTGGTAATCTTGGATCATCGTTTCTCCACATAAAATCTACTGTTCCATTTGCCCCATAAGCACCTGATGCACTAACATCCCAGTTACCTGCACCAATAAAATTACTTCCGGCTTTTAATGACCAATCATCATCTGGTGAAGACATCAAATCAGCTGCGCTGTTTGTTAATATGTCAGCAGCAATTGTTTTAAGTTTTGCAGGATCTTTTTTCGATAAGCGCATTGCAATTAACAAACGCAAGCTAGTAGCCGCTTTAATCCATTTAGGTATGGAACCCTGATAATATAAATCATTATTACCCAGGCTAACCTGAGGTACTGCGGGCTGAGCTTTCAGAACTGCGATTGCATCTTTTAATGTCTTCTCAAAATTATTGTAAAGATTCTGTTGGCTATCGTAAACAGGTGTAAAGGTTCCATTGTATCTGGCTTGAAAAGCTTCCGTATAAGGGATACTTCCGTTACCGTCTGTTACAAACCAAGCCTCATAAACTTTTAGTATTTCTGCAATGGTTTTCATTTGCACATACCTTGGCTTTTGATCATCAGCAAGCTTTTCAATTGTTTTTTGAACATCAACTAACAGATTTCCAGAGCTGTTGTAAAATCGCCCATATCTCTGGTTTATATTCCCTATTCCATCTGTAATTGTACTTGTGTTGCCAGTTAGACCAACCATTTGTCTTGTCCACCTCGATACACCTCTATAATTTTCATAGAACGCTTCAAAGCTGTCATCGTGCCAGTTGGTTACCGCTTTTGTAAAAAGTGGTTCCGGTGCTATTGCAATAACAGCATCCGGATTAGTATTATATTCAGCAAATTTTTCTTTGCTGCAAGAATATATCAATAGTGTAAAGCTTATAAACGCCGACACTACAACAACATTATATTTTGAATATTTCATAATATCAATTTTATAAAAATCAGTGATTAAAAACTACCATTAATACCTAAACCAAATGTTCTAACATATGGGGTACCGCCACCTAAAAATGCTCCACCAGCTCCAGTACTTGTAAAGTCATTAACATTTAGGTTATCTGGTGCATTGTTGTATAGAAAACCAACATTCCTGGCGCTAGCATAAACCTTAACTCCATTCATCTTTATTTTAGACACGAATGCTTTTGGCAAATCGTATGATAAAGTAATATCTCTTACTGCTACCCACGATGATTTGAAAGCTCCACGTTCTCTGATACCATTACCCCATCCGTTAGAGTTATTGTAGTATCTCCAAGTTATGGTTGGGATTCTCAATCCTTTATCGATAGCTTGTTGATGGCTCATACCACCTACATTAACACCGTTTATCATCGTTCCATCAGCAAATACGCCATCTAAAACTACCCCAATTTCTTGGTTTCCGGCATCTGTATAAGCAGTACCACCGTTTTCAACAGTACGACCGAACAATGTGTTTTTTAAATTACCAGTTTGACTTCCGTAAAAATAAGTATCAGAAAACACATAGCCACCAAATTTAGCATCAATCAACGCACTCAATGACAGCGATTTGTATGTAACTACATTTCTGATACTGCCATAGAATTTTGGTAATGTAGAACCAATGGTACTTTCAGTTTCTAACCCATTTGCATAATTAGATGCTCTTGTATAAAATGCACCTCCTGTTCCTGCTGGAGATATTACGCGTTTACCATTATTTGGGTTGTCGACTGGATTTCCACTTGCATCCCTTGCTTGATATTTTGCGTAACCATAAGCTGCTACCAATGTAGAATATTCACCCCCTACTCTTGCAACAGTTCTTATACCATCACCGCCTTCTAGCTGTACTGTTGTTACTCCAGGAGCCAATGATATTATTTTTGTTCTATTTCTAGTGTAATTGAAATAAGTATCCCAAGAGAATGATTCTGTTTTAACTGGCGTGCCAGAAAGCATTAATTCAATACCTTGATCCTGCACATCGCCACTGTTGATCAGCGTATTTTGAACACCCGATTCAAATGGAACGGACAGGTTGATAATTTGATTTCTTGTATTTTTTCTATAAGCTGTAAAATCTAAACCTAATCTGTTATTAAGCATTTTAAGTTCAATACCAATTTCCTTACTAAACGCTCTTAATGGCTTAAGATTCAAGTTACCTAATGTTTGGCTATCAAATCCATACTGTTCGATATTTGCAGCATTAGCACCAAGTGCTTGGTAATTTCCATTTTTTAAATAATAACCTGTATTTGCTCTGTAAACACTTGTACCTCCTCCAGTAATTGAATAAGATGCACGTAATTTACCGTAAGAAAATATGCTAGGCATCTTAAAAGCATCAGTAAAAATCCAGGCTAAATCCGCTCCAGGATAGAAATAGCTATAATTTCCTGTTCCGTTAGAATAAACTAAAGTAGAGTTCCATTCTTTACGTCCGTATAAGTTTAATGTTAGCCAGTTTTTGTAACCAATACTACCCTGGGCATATGATGCAAAAACCTGTGTAATATTAGGTGCTCCTTCACTAACGTTTGGAGTGTTGATCGAGTTCGTAAGTCTAAATTGTCTAGGAACTCTTAAACCGCCAGATGTACTATAGCTTGCACTTTTAGTCTGCGAGCGTACTATTTCAGATCCCAACTGTAAAAACAAATCAAAATCGTTTACTTTACGGGTTAAGTTTAAACCTGCCCTGTACCTACTATCGATAACATTTCGGATTCCTGATCCATAGTATCCTCCTTTAAAGCCGGGGTCTTGGCCAAGTTCTCTATCTTCTTTAACAGTATTGTACCAGTTGAGAGATGCGCTAGTTTCAAGCTGTAACCACTTAGTAAAATTTGTTTTTGCGTTGATGGTACCTCTAAAGTTATTTTCATTCTGAATTTGGCTAAATTCATTTAATCTAAAAAACAATTGATTTGTACCAAAAGGATCATTAGTACTTCTTCCTCCATTTACAGGATCGATGTAGTTCTGCTTCCAATAATCTAAATCAAAATTGGTAGGATAGCCCCATGTTAAACCATAAATAAGACTGTTATCTCCAAAGATTCTTTGGGGGTTAAAGCCTCTAGCATTAGAATAAGATACGGTTGCATCCATTAATATTGCATTAGCCAAACGCTGTGTCCCTCTAAAGTTGAAGGTATGTCTATTTAATTTATTTAGTGGACTTATACCTTTACTGAAATTATTAGCATAAGAAAAACGGAAAGTGGTTTTTTCATTTCCTCCTTGCATGGAAACATTGCTATTAACATAACGTCCTGTTTCATATAAACTCAATGGGTTGTTTAAAATGCTATTGCTAATTTGTCTTCCATCTATATCTAAAATTGTAGATCCATCTAACTTCGGCCCGAAACTAAACCCATAAGAAGCTGAATTTATCTGATTCATTCCATTTGCTCCTTTAATAAAATCTCTTGGCGTAAATCCTGATCCATATTCCTGTTGCATATCTGGAAGTGCGTATGCATCATCAAATGTTTCATCATGACTAAATGAAATACCCAATCCTTTTTGAGAATAACCTTTTTTCGTTGTGATTAATATTACGCCATTTACTGCTCTACTTCCGTAAAGTGCAGTTACAGAACCTCCTTTTAAAACCGAAATACTTTCAATATCGTCAGAGTTAATGTTCTTTAATACGTTTCCAAAATCCTGATCACCAGCTCTTGACGGAACAACTACGTCATCCGATAGCATAATACCATCTACAACTATTAAAGGTGTATTTTCAGAGCCATATAAACTTGACGCTCCTCTTATCTGAAATTTTGGACTAGACTGTGGCCCACCAGCTCCTGGTTGAACCATCATCCCCGGTACCAATCCCTGTAGCGCTGCAATTGGATTTGTTGTATTTGCGGCACGTATTTGGTCTCCTTTAATATTATTCATGGAGTACCCCAAACTCCTTTTATTCCTTTCTTCACCTAAACCTGTCACTACCACCTCACCCAACGCTTTCGCGTCATCCAATAAGGTAACATTAATTGTATTGTTATCTCCTACCAATACTTCCTTACTTAGGTAGCCTAAATATTTAAAAACAATGGTCGAATTTGATGGTACTGAAAATGTAAACTTTCCTTCTGATGAGGTAGAAGTTCCCTTGGTCGTTCCCTTAAGGAAAACACTTACACCTGCTAGCGGCAGGCCATGGTCGTCCGTTACAGTACCAGAAACGGTTTTTTGCGCAAAAGCAGAAATTGTTGCCACACATAACAACAAAATACTTAAGCTGGTTAAGTAAATTTTTTTCATAATCTGTTTGGTAATGGTTAGTTAAATTGGTTAGTTACTTTATCAGCATTATTTGATTTGTAATTCGCAGTAATAATTTGAACTATTTAATCATGGGAAAAACTGAAACCCATTAAATTTATCAGAAGATGTGAATTGAATAACAGTTAGATTTTTACATTTTTTTTACCAGCTACTGACAAACAAACTTATAAAAAAAAATCACAAACAATGAAAACTTTTTAATTTTTTTAAAAAGGTGATTTTGGCATAAAAAAAGCCTGCATAAAGCAAGCTTTTCTAAAAAAAATATTGTACAAATTAATGGATGCCCATAAACAACCTGCTCCATCTTATTTTATGCAAGAAAGATGCAGTACTATCCCAACTCATCCAAACAAATAAAGCTTTACCTACAATATGGTCTTCAGGCACAAAACCCCAATAACGCGAATCGGCCGAATTGTGGCGGTTATCACCCATCATCCAATAATAGTCCATTTTAAAAGTATAAGTAGTGGCTACTTTATCATTAATGTACCAAACACCTGCTTTTTGCTCTACTTTATTTCCTTCGTAAGTTCTAATCGCCCTGTAGTACAATGGCATGGTATTGCTATCGATTTTAACGGTCCATCCTTTTGAAGGGATTTTAATCGGCCCGAAGTTATCCCTGTTCCATACCCTATTTGGATCGTTCGGAAAAACACCTCCTGGAACAGCTCCTGCAGGATCTGGACTTAATGTAACTGATTTCACAAAATCAAATGTTTTTAATTTATCGGCAATTTCTGGTGAGGCATCTACAACGTATGTCTTATCTGCAACAGCAGGTGTTCCACCTAAATTAAGTTTAAATTCATCAAGTACAGAATAATTAAAATCCATGGTTTTAAACTCGATGCGATATGGCATCATGCCTGTGTTTTTTAAAGGCTCATTTTTGCCATTTACATTGGCAATACCATTGCTCATCGAAATTACATCGCCTGGAATACCTATACATCTTTTAATAAAGTTCTCCCGTTTATCTACCGGGCGGTCTATTATCGTAAATGTGCTTCTAACCTGCTGCCGGCCCATGCTGCGTTCTAATGCATAATAACTTTCTGCCTGGTTTTCTACGGCTACAGTATCTCCTTCGGGAAAGTTGAATACAACAACATCGTTTCTCTTAATTTTGGATAAACCCGGTAAACGATGATATTTCCACTGCACACCATCCCAATAAGCTTTGGTAGAAGTGGTTAAAGGCATAGTATGGTGGGCAAAGGGAAAAGCAACCGGAGTCATCGGGATACGTGCACCGTAATTAACTTTACTCACAAAAAGGAAATCGCCAATAAGCAAAGATCTTTCCATCGAACCAGATGGAATGGTGTAAGCCTCAATAAAAAATACGCGGATGATGGTTGCTGCTACTACTGCAAAAACAATTGCATCAACCCACTCACGGGTTTTAGTTTTTTTCTTCTTTGGGGCATCTTTTTTTCGTTGCCAGAATTTATAATTCATATATCTTATTTTTGGTTTGCGATTTATTAATCGGTTACCTGTTATCTGTAATCCTTTGGTGTGATTTCACAGATTAAATGATCTCACACATTATATTATGCGTTGGTCTTTCAGCTTTAGCCTTTGGACTTTATTCAAAAATATCAGTAATGCTGAAAAATCCTTTTTTATCTTTCAACCATTCTGCCGCCACAACTGCACCTAAAGCAAAACCAGCTCTATTATGCGCAGTGTGTTTAATTTCTATTTCATCCACTTCACTACTGTAAATTACAGTGTGTGTACCTGGAATATTTTCTATCCTATGCGATTCTATCAGCAATTGCTCTGCTTTCGGAAACAATTCAACATCAGTCCCCACCACTTCGTTTAACCACTCCTGTTTTCTATCCAGGTTATCTACAATCCCTTCCGCAAGCGTAATGGCGGTACCACTTGGTGCATCCAGTTTTTGTGTATGGTGAATTTCTTCAACCTGAACCTCATAGGCAGGATAGTTGTTCATCAGCTTGGCCAAAGTTTGGTTAAGCTTAAAGAATAAATTTACGCCAATACTAAAGTTAGACCCATAAAGCAGGGTATTGTTACTGTTGTTGCAATCGTCTTTTACTTCCTGGAGTTTGCCATACCAGCCTGTTGTACCTACAACTATAGGCACATTGGCATCAAAGCAGGCATCAATATTTTTTAAAACCGAATCAGGCGTACTAAAATCAATGGCTACATCAGCCGATTTTAAATTCTGTCTGGTTAAATCGTCCTGATTATCGATCGTTATTTTTAAAACAATTTCGTGGCCACGTTCCACTGCAAATTTCTCGATAATCTGCCCCATTTTACCATACCCTAAAAGCGCAATTTTCATGTGTTTATAGTTTAGTTTTAATTGTTATGAAGCTATCAGATTTTTCATTAATGTAGATGTTTTAATGGTGTTTCAAGAAGGCCTGAGCCATTTATTCACCCAAGTTTGGTTTGAAAAATCATGATGGTTTCATCTGTTTATATTTATTTTCAGTTTTTATTCTTGTTGTATCTAACCTTTAGTAGCGGATAAACAATTATGATTTTAAATGTAGTATCCTATATTGAATATTCATGATGGTTTTCTACATTAAAATGTTAGTGATAATTTTAATGCAGGCGTTGCATTGAAACCATACATCGAATTAGTATTAATCATAGATGGCATTACCTTAAAAGAAAGGTTATCATCAATATTAAAGAAATGCAAACGGGCTGCGACGTAAGCATCAACTATATTAGCAAAATAAACCAAACCGTAAGAGAACAATACAATTTGCTTATTTCTTCTATAGGTATCTTTACGTTGGGTTATGCCTGTAGTAGAATAACGGCTACCAAAAGGGCCGTTAGGATCAGGCTGATCGTTATGCGAGTCGCGATACTGTAATTCTGTTAGTGCTAAATTATATTGCTTGCTACTTTCGATGTACGACATGGTAAGTACGGTTATACCACCATAAATAGCTGCGATTTTACCACCGGTATATAGCTTTTGAAAAAACTGGCTTTTTCCGGCTCTTGTACCATAGCCATCGTTAAGCAGCTGCATATTGTACAATTGCCCCCACCCTGGTATAATCATCGATCTGAAAACCGCTTTTCTACCGGCAACCTTGCCTGGATTAACATACTTGGCTTTCATCGAATCCTTTCTGGTCATCGGTTTTTTAGCCGCAGTATCTAACGATTTAGACAATTTAATTTTCGAAGTATCAGCAGGTTTTAATACCGTATCCTTAACCTGCGCCGAGGCTAAGTTTACAAGAAAAAATGTAAATGCAGCAACCAGTATTAAAAGCTTAGTCTTTTGCATTACCAGTCTAATAACTCTAAAATTCGGTTTAAGTCGTCATCACTCATAAAAGGAATTTCTATAGCGCCTTTACCGTTCTGACTTACTTTTAACTTTACGCGGGTAGCAAATTTAGAGGCCAGATCGTCCTGCAATTTTTGATATTGAAAAGAAACAGCTTTTTCTTTCGATTTTTCGCTGCCTTTTAAAGGTACATGCTGCAGATTACGTACAAGCTCTTCTACCTTACGTACCGATAATCCTTTTTCTAAAATTTCCTGGTGGATAAACAGTTGTTTGTCTACACCATCAACATTAATTAAGGCTCTTGCATGCCCCATGCTAATTTTCTGATCGCGGATGGAAGCCTGAATAGCTGGCGGAAGTTTTAACAAACGCAGGTAATTGGTAACTGTTGTACGGTTTTTGCCTACACGTTCGCCTAATTGTTCCTGTTTTAAGCCTACCTCGTCAATCATCCTTTGGAAACTCAATGCCACTTCAATGGCATTTAAATTTTCGCGCTGAATATTTTCGATTAAGGCCATTTCCAACATCTGTTGGTCGTTGGCACTGCGGATGTAAGCAGGAATCTGTGTTAAGCCAGCTAGTTTCGAAGCCCTGAACCTACGTTCACCAGAAATGAGCTGGTATTTGTTTGCGCCAAGTTTTCTAACCGTAATTGGCTGTATTAAACCTTGTATCTTGATTGAATCGGCAAGCTCGTTTAAAGCTACCTGGTCAAATTCGGTACGTGGCTGGTATGGATTGGTTTCAACTTCAGTTAAACTTACGTGACTGATATTGCCAATCTGCTCGGTTTCGCTAACAGCATTTACCTGCTGTTTCGGCGGATGAGAAGATTCGCTATCATCTAAAAGCGCACTTAACCCTCTTCCTAAACCTGTTTTTCGCTGAAAAGATGTCATCTATAGTTTATAAAGTTGCTGTTCCTATGTTTTCTTCTTCCTTTAAAAGGCCGTTTTTCTTTACAATTTCGCGCGCAAGATTAAGGTAGTTAATGGCACCTTTGCAATTGGCATCGTGCATAATTACCGAAACGCCATAACTAGGTGCTTCACTTAAACGTGTATTACGCTGAATAATGGTATCGAAAACCAGTTCGTGGAAATGTGTTCTCACCTCTTCTACCACCTGGTTTGATAAACGTAAACGCACATCGTACATGGTAAGTAAAATACCTTCAATTTCCAGATCAGGGTTTAAACGGTTCTGAACAATTTTTATGGTATTTAATAACTTACCCAAACCTTCTAGCGCGAAATACTCACACTGAACAGGAATAATAACCGAATCAGCCGCTGTTAAGGCATTGATGGTGATTAAACCTAAGGATGGTGAACAATCGATGATAATAAAATCATACTGATCTTTAATTTTCTCCAAAACCGCTTTCATTTTGTACTCGCGGTTGTTCAGGTTAATCATCTCGATTTCTGCACCAACCAGATCAATGTGAGCAGGCAGTAAATCTAAATTTGGTGTATCCGTTTTTTGGATGGCCTGTAAAGGATCGATATCATTAATGATACACTCATAAATACTATCCTTAATATTCCGGGGATCGAAACCGATACCTGAAGTCGAATTTGCCTGAGGATCAGCATCAACCAGTAAAGTTTTGTATTCTAGTACGGCCAAACTCGCAGCCAGGTTTATAGATGAAGTTGTTTTACCAACACCACCTTTTTGATTTGCTAATGCAATAATTTTGCTCATCTATGTATCCGAAATTTACTTAACGTTTATTTGGGCTGTGTTATTTATGCGTTTTAATTGGCAAAAAGTTCTATTTTTGCGTTGTTTACGGCCTTTTTCACAATCAGCTAAGATACAAACTATATGGCAATTTTAGCAAGAAGCGTGTTTGGGTTTTACACATCTTATTAACAATTATCCATGATCACAATTATAGCCGCTACCAACAGGCCCAATAGCAATACGCTAAAAGTTGCTAAATATTACCAAAGGCAACTAAAAGAAAAAGGAGCCGATGCCAGTTTGTTCAGCCTGGAGCACCTGCCTATAGATGTTTTGAATACGGATATGTATGGCAAACGATCGGAAGCTTTCCAAGAAATCCAGAACATGATTAATGCCACCGAAAAGTTTCTATTTATCATGCCAGAGTACAACGGAAGCTACCCAGGTGTACTAAAAGTATTAATAGATGCCTGTAATTTTCCTGATAGCTTTTATGATAAAAAGGCCGCTTTAGTTGGCATTTCTTCTGGCAAATATGGCAATATCCGCGGTGTAGATCATTTCACAGGCGTTTGTCATTATATTCATCTGCATATTTTACCCTTACGTTTGCACATTCCGAATATTAAAACCGAGTTAGATACCGAAGGTAATTTCAATCATCCAGATACCATCAAGTTTACAAACGAGCAGATAGATAAGTTTATCAAATTCTGATCGTCATTCATTTTTTCCTGCATCCTGCAACCCTAAATCACGGTACAGACCGCGCCACCTAAACCTGATGGAAGCGGCACGCAGTAAAGCGTACAGCGGGACTGCACCAGCCTAATGTTACCAAACCTGCTTTTCGAAAAAATAGAGCTCTATTCTTCTTTTGAAAAGCCCAGCCTGCATTTCATAGGAGCGTCAGTCCTGCTTTTCATTCCAAGTCCGTCCCGATTAATCGGGATACCTCGCTTACGGGCTTTCCATTGCAATCAGGTTTAGGAAACAAAAGACAGCGCCATAACCTTAAAATCATTAAGTCTAAAATAAATTTTCATTTTTTCCTGCACCCTGCAGCCCCAAATCTTATTACAGGCTGTGCCACCTAAACCTGATGGAAGCGGCACGCAGTAAAGCGTACAGCGGGACTGCACCAGCCTAAATGTTACCAAACCTGCTTTCCAAAACAATAGCCTGATCTTCTTTTGGAAAACCCAGCCTGCATTTCATAGCAGCGTCAGTCCTGCTTTTCATTCCAAGTCCGTCCCGATGAATCGGGATACCTCGCTTTCGGGCTTTCCATTGCAATCAGGTTTAGGGACGTAAAACAGCGCATTAAACCTTCAGAAGCAATGGTCCAAAATGATAAAAACCCTTCCAAAATGAAAAGGTTTTTTGCTTAAAACAATTTCAGTAACTCTATAAAACGCTATAACACAATAACTTAAACAATAACCCAATCTACTGGCATAGCTATTGACTATAGGCTAAACAGAAACTATTTATTTAATCTTTGTTATATAATTTAGTTAATCAGGAAACAGATTTAATTATAACCTATTTTTACACAAAAAAGAGAAAAAAATTGCTTTGCGTTAATAGCGAAAATCTCTCCGCCTTTGCGATTAAACAAAAAAGTCATGAAACCATCAATGATTTTCAAATATCACACAATAAAATAAGCAAATCATGATCGCCTCATCACCATTAAAAAAAACATAAACAGATGAAAATAAAAACCAAGCTCCGCCTCGGATTCGGGTTTCTCTTTATACTTGTTTTATCCTTTGGATTAATCGCGCTCTTTTTCTTAAACGAGCTTTCCGATAAATCGAAGGTAATCCTTAAAGACAACTACAAATCGTTGAAATATGTTGCTACTATGCGCAATGTAATCGATCAGAACCAATTTCCATTAAGCAGTACTCAACTGGCTGTATTTAGAGAAAACTTAAAAAATGAAGGGTTAAACATTACCGAACCCGGTGAAAAAGTGGCTTTCCAGAAATTGGCAACGGCTTTTAACATATTAAACCGCCCACAATCGTTAAGCATTAAAGAAAATAGCATTAAAAATTTGCGCGTTGCGCTACAAAATATTGAACAGGTAAATATGAAGGCCATTTACGATAAAAATGAATTGGCTAACGAAACCTCATCGAGGGCAAACCTCTACATCGTGATTGCCGCCACCCTGAATTTTATTATCCTCTTTACGTTCATTGTAAACTTTCCTGGTTTTGTGGCCAACCCCCTTGCCGAATTTAGTGCAGCGATAAAGCAGATCAGTCGTAAAAATTACAAACAGCGCCTGCATTTCGAAAACGAAGATGAGTTTACAGAACTGGCAGATTCCTTTAACGGAATGGTGGTTAAACTAAACGAATGGGAAAACAGCAACTTATCTAAAATTAAATCCGAAAAATCACGTATTGAAGCCATTATTGCACAAATGCAGGATGCCATAATTGGCCTAAATGAAAAAGGTGAAGTACTCTTTCTAAATCATCTGGCGGCAAAACTGATGAGTCTTGATGAGGATAAGGTTATTGGCCAAAACGTGGCCGAACTGATGCAAAAGAACGAACTGCTTAAACGGATCATTAAACCCGAGACCAATGACAATACCCTAAAAATTTATGCTGATGATAAAGAATCTTATTTCCTGTTGGAAAACCGCGAAATTATCATCCCTAATTATGAAGAGCAGGAAGAAAACACTTTAATTGCCTCTTCTAGATCTGCAGGAAGTGTTTACACACTAAAAAATATTACGCAGTTTAAAGAGCTCGATGAAGCCAAAACAAATTTTATCGCTACAGTTTCGCACGAGTTAAAAACACCGCTATCATCTATCAAAATGAGCTTAAAACTGCTTAATGATGAGCGTGTGGGTACCATGAATGAAGAACAGGGTGAGCTACTCAACCACATCAAAGAAGACAGCGACAGACTGTTAAAAATCACCAGCGAACTTTTAGATCTTTCGCAAGTAGAAACCGGTAATTTAAAACTCACTTTTGCCCTAACCAAACCCGAAGAAATTGTAAGTTATGCCGTTGATGCCGTTAAATTTCAGGCTGAACAAAAATCGATTCAACTGGTACTTAACTGCAGTCAGAGCTTGCCGGATGTGAATGCCGATATCCAGAAAACAGCCTGGGTACTGGTTAACTTTTTATCTAATGCATTGCGGTACAGTGCAGAAAAATCGAAGGTAATCATCGATGTTTTCCAAAAAGACAAGTTTATCGAATTTTCTGTGCGCGATTTTGGAAAAGGCATTGACGAAAAATACCAGAAAAGATTATTCGACAGGTATTTCCAGGTACCAACCGATGGTCAGAATAAATCGGGCTCCGGATTGGGCCTCGCTATTTCCAAAGATTTTATTGAAGCCGAAAACGGAAAAATATGGGTGGTGAGTGCTATTGGCGAAGGCAGTAAATTTTGTTTTAGTTTACCAGTTGTAGAGTAGATCCTGCTTTTTTTAACCACAGAGCGCGCTAAGTTTTTACAGAGTATCACAGAGGTAAATAAAAAATGGAAAATGGCAACAGCCAAACGCTTAACTCTGTGCCTTCCTCTGTTTCTTTGTGGTTAAAACTGGAGGGACTATGCCGCCCAGCTACACAATATACGGCTCCATTTCTTTATCAATGCTTTTACGCAGTTCCATTAATTTAATGGCGTAGCCATGCATGGCAATTTCTTTTTCGGTTTTTGGCTTAAAGGCTGGTATTCCTTTTGGTTGTCCATCGTCGTCTACTGCAACAAAAACAATAATACAGTGTGTATTCTTAACAAAATCGGTTTGCCCTACTGGTTTCGAAAAAGCATCAACGGCAATATGCATACTGGTTTTACCCGTGTAAATAATGCGTGCTTCCATTTTAACCAAGTGCCCGATATGAACAGGATGAAAAAAACGGATTCCCCCAACATAAACAGTTACGCAATAAGTCTGGCTCCATTGTAAAGCACAGGCAAAAGCAGCCTGATCTATCCATTTCATCATCATCCCCCCGTGTACCTTACCTCCATAATTAACATCAGAGGGTTCGCTTAAAAATTGAAGTTCGATATGGTTTTTGGTTCTGGGCATAGTAATATTTTGTTAAGAATTGCTTGGTTTTAATGTCTTTGCTAAGATATTATAAAATAAGATATTTTCCTGCAGTCAGCTGTTATGATCTGTTAAGATGACTCGGTACAATTAACTGCGAATTACAAAAATAGTCCCGCAGATTTAAGATGATTAACGCAAATTGATTATTTTTTTTTGCGCCTATCAGTGAAGTCTGCGGGAAAATCAGCCAGATAAAAACAAAAAAGTCGTAGCAAGACGCTACGATTAAAAGTCTCGAAGTATCGTCATCTCGACCGCAGTGGAGAGATCTTTGAACTACGTAAAAGATCTCTCCACTCCGCCTTGCTTCGGTCGAGATGACGATTTTTCTATTGGAGTCTGTCAATAGTTGTTCATTTAAGGATCTAACCAGCGTAATAGATACTGAAATAATCAGTATGACCGAACACTACTCATCTATGTGCATCTGCGACAAAAAAACCAGCCACAAAAACGTCGTAACGAGACGCTACGACTAGACCTAAGACACCAACTAATCAATTATTTCGCCATAATACTAATCGCGTACCCTCCACCTGGCACACAATATTGAACTAATTTAGTTTTATTGGTTACCTCCATTTTACGGATGGTATAGGCTTTAGGATTGGTTTCGTAATGGGCATCTTTTGCATCGGCATAAATGGTTGCAGTATATTTTTTACCAGGATCCAAAAAGCTAAAATCAATTTTAGATGTTCGGGCCACTTCATCATTGGTGCGGCCAACAAACCAGTTGTTTTTACCTTTCGCCTTACGCGCAAAAGTGATATAATCGCCTGGTTCTGCTTCTAAAACTTTGGTATCGTCCCAATCTACCGCCACATCTTTAATAAACTGAAAAGCATCCATGTACTTGTTATACGTTTCAGGCAAATCGGCAGCCATTTGCAGCGGACTGTACATGGTAACGTAAAGTGCCAGCTGGCGGGCCAATGTACTATGCACAAAAGAGGTGTTTTCGGGGTTATAAACACTTACTTTAGTTTCAAAAATACCTGGGGTATAATCCATTGGTCCACCTATTAAACGTGTAAAGGGTAAAATCGTAGTGTGATCAGCATTGTTGCCTCCAAAAGCTTCATATTCCGTTCCCCTTGCCGATTCGTTTCCAATTAAGTTCGGGTAAGTACGCGCCAGGCCTGTTGGGCGAACAGCCTCATGTGCATTCACCATAATTTTATATTCCGCAGCTTTTTGGATGGCATACAGGTAATGATTGTTTAACCATTGGCCATAGTGATGCTCTCCGCGTGGGATTATGTTGCCTACATAACCGCTTTTAACGGCATCGTAACCATTGGCTTTCATAAATTTATAAGCGGTATCTAAATGGCGCTCATAATTACGTACCGACGAAGAAGTTTCATGGTGCATAATCATTTTAATGCCTTTGCTTGCGGCGTAACGGTGTAATTCTTTTACATCAAAATCGGGATAGGGCGTTACAAAATCAAACACATAATCTTTTGTTTTACCAAACCAATCCTCCCAGCCCTCGTTCCAGCCTTCAACCAAAACAGCATCTAGTCCGTTTTTAGCAGCAAAATCGATGTATTCTTTTACATGTGCGGTATTTGCAGCATGTTTCCCATTAGGTTTTGTTTTTGCATAATCGGTTACGCCCAATTGCACACTGGTTAAATCATTATAGGCCCAGGTACTTTTACCTGTAATCATTTCCCACCAAACACCTACATACTTGGTTGGCTTTATCCACGATACATCTTTAAATTTTGTCGGCTCGTTTAAGTTATAGGTTAGCTTTGAGGTTAAAATGTCACCTGCTTTATCACTCACAATAATGGTTCTCCAGGGCGATAAACAGGGTGCCTGCAAATAACCTTTATCGCCAACTGCATCTGGCGTTAGCCACGATTCTAAAACCATATTTTTATCGTCGAGATTTAACGACATTAGCGAATAGTTGATCAATGCCGCTTCATGGATATTGATGTACAAACCATCTTTACTTTTCATCATTAAAGGCGTTTGTAAACCTGTTGGTGAGAAAGTAGTTTGCGACGCATTTGGTGTAACCGCAGCTTTCATTTTACTGCGTACTTCTGATAAGTTTGAGGTTACCGTACTGTATTCCTGTGTATCATAATCGCCAGGAAGCCAAAATGCTTTATGATCGCCAGTTAAGGCAAACTGGGTTTTCTCTTCTTTAATTACGAAATAATCTAAGTTTTTTTGCTCTGGAAATTCGTATCTAAAACCCAAACCATCGTTAAACAAACGTAACCGCACAATGATATAGCGGTTAGTTTCTTTTTGCGTTAAAGTTACCGCCAGTTCGTTGTAATGATTTACAATTTCTTTTACTTCGCCCCAAACCGGTTTCCAGGTTTCGTTAAAAGTATTGGTTTTGGTATCGGTTATGGTAAAACCTTTCATTAAAGATTTACCATCTTTAAGTTCAAGCCCCAGCTTGCTGGTTTTAATAACGTCTTTTCCTTTGTACTTTAAGCTATAGGTTGGCACTCCCCCTTCGGCCAAAGCAAAACTGGCTACTAAATTGCCATCTGGCGACTTCAAATCCTTTTCGGGAACGTTCCCGAAAACATTCCCAAAAAACAGCAAAGTGCATATTAAAGTAAGGATTTTAAAGCGGTTAAAGGATTGGTTAGGTTTCTTATTCATGTTATCATTTATTTTTGTTAGTACTATTTATATACATTAGAACTTACAGGTTTTGGTTTCTCTAATATAAAAACGCATTTAATTAAATACAACTTATATTTAATTAGATACCAATCTGGTATAACCTGATACAAAAAGTATTTCTACTTTACTAAGGTTCGTGACGACACGAACCGCGGCGGAGGTTAACATCAATGGCTTCATTGAACTACACCGTTTAAAACCTGCGAGGTCTAGTCACGCAATATCTTCGCATTAGGGATTGTAAGGGTTCAGTGCCGATCCTTCATCGGTACCGGAGCGAAGCGTAGCCCTGAAAGGCCCGCCCCCTTTCCCGTTTTTCACGGGATTGGGTAACGCCCAAATCAGCTGCCAGTCTGCAGTTCGCACCTGGTAATGAGCAACGTCGGTCCATTTAAAATAGATTTTCAAACATGTTCAGGATGACGGTTCGATATAAAAATCGGGCAGGATGACGATACTCCGGGTTACTCTAAAAGCAAGGTATCATCGTCATCGTCAGTCAAACTCAACTGCACGCTATCGCTACCGGCAATACCTTCTATTGAACCGCGGATATGGGTCGCATTTAACAATACTTTTTCTAACTGCTTTTCACGTGCTTTCCATAAGCGTTCCATCGCATCACGCTCGCGTTGTATGGATAGTTTCATACTCATAAAACCTTCCCTAATGGCTTTCCATTGTTCTGAAAACTCTGCTCCCATTAAATAATCGTAAAGCATGTGCATTTTTTCGCCGCGGTTTTCCTGCGATTTTACTGCACCTGCCAAGCGCAAAATACCTTCACGCAACACGTATGCTACAGCATTTACTTCTTCGAAAGAGCAGATCCAAACCCCATCGCGCTGCCCGAAACAATCCATGCCTTTTGGGTAACATTGACTCACGATTACCGCTACATCAATGCCCATACTGCGCATATCTTTTTTCAGTTTTTCGATCCAGTCGCCACCAAAATCTTTGGTACGCTTGCTTTCGTAAATAATTTTACCACATTCCTGTCCAAATTGGTTGCGTACCACCTGTACACAATCTGCACCACGCACTCCTTTGCCAACTTCTTCAATTAAATCGAAAGGATAATTGGTACGAAGCAATTCTTCCAAAATCAGTTCCTGAACTTCGCCCTGCAATTGCATACTGCCCTGCTCAGCCTTACGTTTCATTTCTTCAGCCAATTTTTTCTGGTCGTCGAGCTGTTTTTCCAATTCCTTTAAACGCAATTGATGTTCGGTATCTTTAATACTATTTTTTTCTGCCTCTTGCTTACGGATCTGTTCTACCAGCTCGTTACGCTGCTCTTGCATTTTACGTTGAAAGGCAAGTTCCATTTCTTCTTCCTTTACTTTAAGGCTTTCCTCGCGGCGTAAAAATTCCAGTTCTTTTTCGCGGGCCAACTTTAGTTTTTCGGCATTATCTTTCGCATTACCTTCCAGCATTTGCAGTTTTGTTTCAAAATCGGCCGAAATGCTTTTACGCAGGTTTTCCTCCAGACTATCCTTAAGCTTGGTTTTCTCTTCAGCAAGTTTGGCATCAAAAGCTTTCAATTGCTGTTGTTTTTCTGATTCGAAAACCTGCAGTTTACGTTGATATTCTTCATCTTTCTGCCTTGCATAAGCAGCCGCTTTCTCACGTAACTCTTTCTTATAATCTTCGGCCATGGCTTCTTCCATCGGAAAAACATGGGCACAGTTGGGGCATTTTATTTCGGTAGGCATAAATTATTTTTTTACCACAGCGAACGCTTGGGTTTTGACAAAGATATTAAAGCTTTTTATCAATGTATAAACGAGTTTTGCACCGCTAGCATTAAAGTACCTTCGATCTGATTTCGTGACCGGATGCTAAAATTTTACTTACCGGGCATTTTGCGGCAATTTCCTCCAATCTGATTTTTTGTTCCTCCGTAAGTATCCCAGTACATACAATTTCTTCAAAAAATATGGTTTCCCCATTTTCGGTATCAATATTTACTTCTACCTCAATTCTATCAATTGGCCATTCCTTTCTGTCGGCATACATCCTTAAGGTAATGGCTACACACGATGCTAAAGAGGCCATTAACAATCCTTTTGGGGCAAAGCCTTTATGTGTACCACCTAATTCTAAAGGTTCGTCTACTATAATATCATGAGAACCATTTGTTACAGAACATGCATAATGCTCTTTATTTATTGTCGCTTTTACCATCTAATTAGTTTTAGTATCCCAAATATTGTGCTTTAACTTTAAACTTAGGTAAAAGTCTGGTCTTTTTTTGAAAACGGATGTCGCAATTTCATGACTGTTGCGGTCTTGCCTTTCGCTGCTGCCCCTACTTAGGTCTATCAATATAGATACATTAATTTTAAGATTTCCTTACTGCTCCATGCCGCAGCGGCATTACCATCTAACCCGATTTTAGCGAATGCTCCCGATTTAAGCACTTATTTATGGTGTGCTTGCCTGTTTCACAGGTTTTATCGGAGCAGAAGCGGGATTGCTTTTCCAGAAAAAAACTGCACTTGCTTTCCAAATCAAAAAACATCCAAACATTATAACCCTGCATTTGTTCTTTTTAAAAATGCTACGTTATGAAATACAGAAAGTTAATCGGAAAATATTTAAAGCACGAATCGGATAACAGTGCAAAAATAGCACTGGCCTTAGTTGCTGGTTTAGCGGCGGGCGCAGTTATTAGTATTTTATTTGCTCCTGATAGCGGCGCAGGTACCCGTGGAAAAATTGTTGGCGGAGCTAAAAATCTACGTTACGGCTTTCAAGACAAATACAATCTTTTAAAAGAGAAGGTTTTTGGCGTAGAAGCCATCGAAGAAGATATTATCGAACATGAAGTACCTCATTTTAAACATAAGGTTGTTAAGAAACGTAAATCGGATGTACAGGAAATTTTAGAAAATGCGCACGAAAATGGCCAGGTGCAAGAAGGCCAAGGATAAAATGTGGCAAGGTATTAATTGATTATACTTTAATCAATTAATACCTTGCCTCCCCCCTTTATCATTTAAACAATTTCTTAGTTTTACAGGATAATATCTGTATATGATTTTTATCCTCTCGAAGATTTTGCTTTTTCTCATTAAACCTATAGTTTGGATTTTTGTTCTTTTGATTTTTGCAATCGCCTCAAAATCACCCAAACAAAGGATAAGATATTTAATCTGCACCTTGGCTGTTTTTTTCTTTTTCTCTAATGGCTTTGTTGTTGGAAAAATAATAAACAGTTATGAAGCCGGCTATCCAAAAGCGGAAAAATACGACGTTGGAATTGTACTTGGAGGCTTCTCGGGCTTGAATAAACGTAATAATGAAATTGCTTTTAATTGGGCAGGCGATAGATTGTTCCAAGCAATCGCACTTTATAAAAAAGGACAGATTAAGCAGATATTACTTAGCGGTGGGAGCGCAAATTTAACAGACCGCAAAATTAAAGAAGCTGATTTGGCTATTCAGTATTTAAAACTGATCGGAATTCCTGATTCTGCAATCCTGATTGAAAACCAAAGCAGAAATACGATCGAAAATGCCAGGTACAGCCTGGCACTGATTGAGAAAAGCAAGTCTAAAGCTAAAATTTTGGTGATTACCAGTGCATGGCACATCCCCAGGGCAAAACTGATTTTTGATAAACAAGCCAAACAGAAAATTGAATATTACCCAACAAATTTTTCTGGAGATACTGAATTCGACTTAGGTGATATCATCATCCCAAACGCCAGTGCATTAGGCGTATGGGAAATGTTATTTAAAGAATGGATTGGTTTGACGGTAGACGGTTTGAGAGCTTAATTTGGTTAATAGTTCACTGGTCATTACTTAGGAGTAGAAACTAATAAACAACTGACCATTGAACCAATGAACTGCTTTATCCTTCAATTGCTTTCCAAAGCATATCTTTTAGCTCTAAAATATTTTTTTCAGCTACTGACGAAATAAATATAGATGGGATGTTTGGCAGATCCTGCTTCATTTCTTCCACCAGTTCTTCATCTAACATATCTGATTTGGTAATGGCTAAAACATGCGGTTTCTGCATTAATTCAGGATTGTAAGATTCTAGTTCGCTTTTAAGGATTTCGTATTCTTCTTTAATTGAACGGCTGGTATCAGCTGGGACCATGAACAACAATACCGAGTTACGTTCAATGTGGCGTAAGAAACGATAGCCTAAGCCTTTACCTTTCGATGCACCTTCGATAATCCCAGGGATATCGGCCATTACAAAAGATTTTCCACCCCTGTAACTTACTATACCCAGATTAGGAACTATGGTAGTAAAAGGATAATCGGCAATTTCTGGCTTAGCAGCCGAAACTACTGAAAGCAATGTAGATTTTCCTGCATTTGGGAAACCAACCAAGCCAACATCGGCCAAAACTTTTAATTCTAAAATGTTCCAAACCTCTTGTCCTTGCTCACCCGGTTGTGCAAAACGCGGTGTCTGCTGAACCGAATTTTTAAAGTGTGCATTCCCTAAGCCACCACGGCCACCGGCTGTTAAGATCTTAGTTTCGCCATCTTTGGTAATTTCGAAAAGGATTTCTCCAGTTTCAGCATCTTTAGCAATGGTACCAAGTGGAACCTCCAGGATTTCATCCTTACCTTGTTTACCGAATTTATGGGAACTACCACCTGCTCCACCATCTTCAGCAATAATGTGCTTACGGTATTTAAGGTGCAATAATGTCCAGATATGGATACTGCCTTTAACGATAATGTGGCCACCACGACCGCCATCACCACCATCGGGGCCACCCATTGATGTTAAAATATCACGATGTAAATGTGCCGAACCTGCCCCGCCCTTACCAGAACGGCAACAAATCTTTACATAATCTACGAAATTAGAACCCTGTGACATATTTTAATATTGAAATGTTAATACTGGAACGTCGAAAACAACAATTCCTTTAAAATTAAAGAGTTATAACGTTTTAACATTATAACTCTTTTTATGTTTTTGAATATTGGATCGGGAATTAATTCAAACCGTCTCTTTTATATCCGATACTTGAACTTTATACCTTATACTGATCAATTACAGCGCAAAGATCATTATACACCGTTTCAATTTCACCTATTCCGTTTACTTTATTCAACTTTCCTTGCTCTTCATAATAAGGCAATACGTGGATCGTTTTATCAAAGTATTCTGAAATCCGTTTTTTTAATTTTTCAGCGTCGTCATCAGGACGGCCGCTGGTTTTGTGACGTTCGGCAATACGTTTTGTTAACTCGTCCTGGTCAACATCTAAAGCAATAACGCCAGCAATTTTACTGCCTTTACGCTCTAAAAACAGATCAAGCTCTATTGCTTGTGGAACAGTACGCGGAAATCCATCAAACACAAATCCTTTAGCATCAGGATTTTTATCTACCTCTTCTTCAAGCATGGCAATTGTAATGGCATCGGGAACCAATTCTCCATCAGCTAACAATTGACTTACTTTTTTTCCTAATTCGGTTTCTCCTTTAACGTGTGCTCTAAAAAGATCGCCTGTTGAAACGTGTACCAACTGATATTTTGTAATCAGCTTTTCAGATTGGGTGCCTTTACCCGCCCCTGGAGGGCCAAAGAGAACTAAATTAAGCATTCAAGTTGTTTAGGTTGTCTTCAAAAATTAAAAAAGCCTTATTCCTATGGCTCTGTTAAAAGTAATATTCAAATCACTGATTAATAGGATTAGACATTGTTACTTTCAAGGCTGCAAATATATAATTATTAATTTAGATGCCATTTAAAATTGATGATTTATTTAAAAATGGGCTATTTTAATGACATTTATCTTCTTCTAAGAAGAATCTTGTGCCATTTTTATATTTAACAGAATTTTCTTCAAATACTAACAGGGCTGACCAAACAATCCTTTTGCATTTTTATTAAATTTTACAAAAAACTTAAGCATTTGTAACATTACTGAACTCATATCTTCCAATATACCTTAAATTGTAAAAAACGGAATGCCGCAATGTTGCCATTAACAGAAAATCATTTATCACCTAGAATAGAAGACCTATTTTTATTGATCTCATTTAAAAATCAGCAATATCAAGGGCCCGCTTGCTAAATTTCAGATAAGTAACTATAACTTTCGATCCAACTTTGTAACGGTTATAATCCTCTTGCTTGACTTCAATTCTTATTTTTTCGTTTTTGAATGGGCCCGAAAAAGTCAGGTATTCTGCATGCTCTGTTTTGTCCCGACCGATAACTACACTCGTTAATCTGTTTTTTCCGTTTAATTTATCTTTCTTCCAATTGTATTTGTTATACCTATCTACCAACCAGGCAATGCAGTAGCAAAAACTAAACATTAACAATCCTATGGCCGTAAAAGCGATATAGTCGTAATACTTCAGATTGTTGAGCGTTTCCTTTTCTACAGCTAAAGCAGCGATTATCCCAATAAAGAATATACCAGCAACAAGCGTAATTACAGCGATTCTCATGACTGCTTTTTGCGCTGTTTCCATTTGTGCTATTTCTTCTTTAGTTAACGGAATATTTTCCTGTAACTGTATTTGCAAATAATCTATTTGATGATTCTCCATTTATTCCTTAGATCTGTAGCATATAAATAATTGTTCTCAACCAATAGCCGTTATGGAGCAGTGGCTATATCTTCTCGGTTACATTGTGCTTTTGCCAGCGCAACATTAACAGCAGGACAATTAAAGTAAAACATTTTTCATTTGTATTTTTCGGCAAAAGAGACGAATTAAAATTTTCCATTTTTATTTCAGAGATTCAATTCCAGGCGATTGACGTTCAAAATAAAAACCCGCTCCGATTTCAACAGTTGCAAACTACTTTTTCAGCTCCCGGTGTATTGCTAAATTAAAAATTTTATCAATTAATTTCTCTTTCGTTACTGCAATAATTTCCGAAATTGTGGTTTGATATTTATCCAATTAGTTATTTATGAATACCTATCGCTTCCATTTTAATAACGGCAAAAAAAACGCAACTATTCTGTTTTGGTTTTTTACCACCTTGCTGACTATTTCATTAACAGCCATCGTTTTACTGCTACATCCGGATCCGCTTTTCCCGATCTGGCTATTACTGATCTTATTACCATTAATGTTTATGGCCATTTACAGGTTGTTTAAAGTGGCCTCCGAAAGGCGGTCGGGAGAAATTGTTTCACTAAGTAAAGAAGGCTTTACCAGTTCCAGTTTCGGTTCTGTTTTGTTTTCAGAAATACACTCCATTCAGGTTCCCGTAAAACAAATAGGCCTTTTGGGTGGACTACAGCAGGACTATTATAAAAACACAGACGTAAATATTCCTTACCTGGAATTTTCGATCACCACTCGGAATGGAAAAATGTTAAATTGGAGATTGAATGAGTGGGGCGGAATTTATAACTCAAAAGAAGAATTTTCAATTTTCTTTAACTTTCTTACGGCGCTAACCAATCAGCTGTATCAACTTTATCACGCTAATGAACCATATAACAGCTATTTAAAAATTCTTGGCGAGAAAGGTTTCTGGGAAAAGCGAGGTTAAGCTAAGGTCTTTCAACTGAACAACAAAAAAGGGAGGATTTTTCAATCCTCCCTTCAAGTGCACTTGTAGGGATTCGAACCCCAAACCTTCTCATCCGTAGTGAGATGCTCTATCCAATTGAGCTACAAATGCGTTTCCGTATCGTTAACGGACTGCAAAGGTATACTTTGATATTTTAATTTCCAATTAAAATTTAAAAAAATCTAAAAATAATTCTTTGCAGAATAAGCTTTATGCGTTCAATGCATCATTAATTGCTTTAAAATCAGGCAAATCATGTGCATCTTCTAAAACTTCAGCATAAGCTATTTTTCCTTCTTCATTGATCACAAAAGCCGCTCTTTTGGAAACACCTTTCAATCCGAACACAAATTCATCATAAAAAGCACCATAAGCTGCTGATACTTCTTTATTAAAATCGGACAACAAGGGAAACTGATAACTTTGAACTTCTTTAAACTTAGCCAAAGAGAACGGAGAATCGACTGAGATGCCAATTACCTGTGCATCTATCCCTTCGTAATAGCTAAAATTATCGCGCATGGTACATAATTGTTCTGTACACGTTCCGGTAAAAGCCATCGGAAAAAAGTGAATAATTACTTTTTTACCTCTGAAACCAGAAAGTGCAATTTCTGCTAAATCTGAACTGTATAATTTGAAATCAGGGGCGTTATCGCCAACTTGTAATGCCATACTATAATTAATTGGTTAATGTATTGTTAAATTGTTTTATTGCTTAATTGTTTTTAATTCTCAACTCAAGACTGCGAACTCAAAACTAACCTTTTATCTGCTGATCTAAAATTGCCAAGCCTTCTTCAAAACTATGTGGACAGTAATTTAGATCTTTAATGGCCTTGTCTAAAACAAAACCAGTTCTAACCGGTCGTTTAGCCGTTTGGTTTAAACCTGTAGAACTTATTTCATTAATAAATGATTGATCAAGGTTCCAAAACTCGGCAACTTTTCGCACTAAATCTGCAATACTCATGTAATCTTTACCCGATACATGGTAAATTCCTTTTGCATTTTTTTCTATAGCCAACAAGCAGGCTTCAGCTAAATCCTCGGCCAAAGTAGGCATACGCCATTGATCGTTTACTACATTAATTGGCGATGCTTTTTCTAATGCCGCTTTGGCCCAAAGTACAATATTGCTCCGGCTCATATCACTGGTTATCCCATATACCAATATTGTTCTTAAGATTGCCCAGTCTGCTTTTGAGTTCTTCAACAGCTCTTCCGCCAGCACTTTCGATTCGCCATAATAACTTACCGGATTAACTGCATCCTCTTCTCCATATGGCCCGTCGGCACCATCAAAAACAAAATCGGTACTTAAATGAATAAGTTGAATGTTTTTTTCTTCACATATTGATATCAACGTTCGAACTGCATCTACATTTAATTGGCGACAAAGCGTTTTATTGGCTTCACAAATATCAACATTGGTCATTGCGGCTGTGTGAACAATGGCATCAGGGCTGTATCTTTCAATAACTTCCCTAACCTGAACAGCATCTAAAATGTCCATTTCTGCATATCCATAGCCATCCTTTACCGGATAGCGATTTGTTCCTTTAGAAGTAGCGACGAGCTTTACCCTCCCTTCGGCGAGAATTTTTTCAGTTAATTTCTGTCCTAAAAGACCGTTGCTACCTGTTGTTAAAATGGTTTTCATATGCCTTATTTATGGCTCTAAATTATCTATAAAAACCATGTTGAAAAAATTTATAATATATATTTAAAATTAAGTAAGAAAAACTTAACTTTGCCAACCGAATTGGAGCCCCTATAAACAGCTTTAATTCATTGACTGTAATAAATTTACTCACAACAGATATGCCTAACTTAGGAAAAATAGCACAAATTATCGGCCCTGTGGTTGACGTTAGCTTTGCTAATGATGCCCATCTACCTAAAATTTTTGATGCGTTAGAGATAACGAAAGAAAATGGACAAAAAATTGTTTTAGAAGTCCAACAGCACTTAGGTGAAGATCGTGTACGCGCAATCTCGATGGACTCTACAGACGGTTTAGTTCGTGGAATGGACGTAGTTGACACTGGTGCTGCGATTAAAATGCCAGTTGGCGACCAAATTAAAGGTCGTTTATTTAATGTAGTTGGTGAAGCGATTGACGGTATCAACACAGTTGATAAAACTGATGGTCGTCCTATCCATGCTACTCCTCCTAAGTTTGAAGATTTATCAACTGAAACTGAGGTACTTTTTACAGGTATTAAAGTTATCGATTTATTAGAGCCATATGCAAAAGGTGGTAAAATCGGTTTATTCGGTGGTGCTGGTGTAGGTAAAACCGTATTAATTATGGAGTTGGTAAACAACATCGCTAAAGCTTATGCTGGTTTGTCAGTATTCGCAGGTGTTGGTGAGCGTACTCGTGAGGGCAACGATTTACTTCGTGAGTTTATCGAGTCAGGCGTTATCAACTATGGTGACGAATTCTTACACTCAATGGAAAAAGGTGGATGGGATTTGAAAGCTGTTGATACTGAAAAATTAAAAGAATCTAAAGCAACATTGGTTTTCGGTCAAATGAACGAGCCTCCTGGTGCGCGTGCACGTGTAGCATTATCAGGATTAACTGTTGCTGAATATTTCCGTGATGGTGATGGCGAAGGTGCTGGAAAAGACATCCTTTTCTTCGTTGATAACATCTTCCGTTTTACGCAGGCAGGTTCTGAGGTGTCGGCTTTGTTAGGTCGTATGCCATCAGCTGTAGGTTACCAACCAACATTGGCAACTGAGATGGGTTTAATGCAAGAGCGTATTACATCAACAAAACGTGGATCAATTACATCAGTACAAGCGGTATATGTACCAGCGGATGATTTAACTGACCCGGCTCCGGCAACAACTTTTGCCCACTTAGATGCTACTACTGTACTTTCACGTAAAATTGCTGAGCTAGGTATTTATCCTGCGGTAGATCCATTGGATTCTACTTCACGTATCCTTTCTCCAGCTGTTTTAGGTGATGAGCACTATAACACTGCACAACGTGTTAAAGAAACTTTACAACGTTATAAAGAATTACAAGATATCATCGCGATCTTAGGTATGGACGAATTATCTGAAGAAGATAAATTAGTTGTATCAAGAGCACGTCGTGTTCAGCGTTTCTTATCTCAACCTTTCCACGTAGCTGAGCAATTTACCGGCTTAAAAGGTGTATTGGTTGACATTAAAGATACCATCAAAGGATTTAACATGATCATGGATGGTGAAGTTGATGAGTATCCAGAAGCTGCATTTAACTTGGTTGGTAGCATTGAAGATGCGATCGAAAAAGGTAAAAAATTATTAGCAGAAGCGAACTAAGAAACGCGACAAGCGTTAGGCGACAAGCGTGTAAACGCCCCACGCCCTACGCTCTACGCCAAACAAAAAAAACATGAATTTAGAAATATTAACTCCAGATAAAAAAGTTTTCGAAGGTGAAGTAACAGCAGTTACGGTGCCTGGTACTTTAGGCTCGTTCCAGATTTTAAAAGACCATGCCCCTATCATCTCTACTTTAGAAGATGGAGAAGTTATTATAAAAGCAAACAAAGCTGATGAGCAGCGCTTTTTTATTAAAGGCGGTGTAGTAGAAGCTATTCACAACAAAATTGTGGTTTTAGCCGAAGGCGTCGCTTAATCTAATTATTCGTCATGCTGAATTTATTTCAGCATCTGTAAAAGAACTCAGAGCAACGAAAACAAAAAGCCTCCCGATTTAAAAATCAGGGAGGCTTTTTGTTTTATATTATTGTTTAGCAAAATCACAAATTGTTGCCATAAATCCTTTATTGTTTTCATAATAAAGCATGTGCGAGCCATTTAATTGCACTACCTTTTGGTTTTGAAATTTATAATTTTTGTAGTAGTCTGGTCCAACAGCGCGATCATCCTTACCCGTTATAATCAAGGCCGGTGTTTTAATTTCACTGGTAAGTAAAGCATAATCTCTAAAATATTCTGGATACTTCTGCACCTTTGTGCTATCCATTAAAGGCATAAAAAGTGTCATTCCGAAATCTGATGTACGTTTATAGGAATTTTCGATGCTGTCCATTTTGATAATGGTATTTACATCGTTGGCAATATATTTATATCCAAGATGCACCTCGCTTAACTTTTTTCTAACCAGCGCCGCTGCATTCATTAATTTTTTAAAATCTGTTTCATTTATAGTGGTATCCTTTTTTAGTAAGCGATATCCATATTCAATTTGTTCCTTAATCTGATTTGGATTCATGAAGTGGGCTATTGTATTCGCCATGATGATGCCAGATAAATGTTCTGGATACTTCAAGGCATAGTTAATGGCCAGAATACCACCAAATGAATGACTAAGTAAGTACACTTTTTCTACGCCCAATTTCAACCGCAGTTCTTCAACATCTTGAACAATCCGGTCTAAACTATAATTTTTTGCATTTTGCGAATGACCAGATCCTCTTTGATCCAGATAAACCATTGTTAAACATTTCTCCAGGTTTGCTCCACCCATTTTTTCAAAGGAAAGAAAGTCCTGACCAGGGCCTCCATGCAAGTAGATACAAACAGGTCCTTTGCCTCCTACCTTAACAGATAACTTTACTGTATCAGAAGTTAAAATGGTCTGGCTCCCCATTTTGAGATGTGAGGTTGAATCTGACGGGGAACAACCACTAAATAATACGATTAAAACAACAAAAAAGATATAAATTGTTTTCATAGGAATAGTTTCTAATATTAAATTACACCACTTTGCAATAAGCAACCAAGCTAGTTTACTAATACTTTAATATCCACAAAAAAAACACCAATAATTCTTCGCATTTTAACATCAGAATCTGACCTGAATTTTCAATTTCATACAGCCTTTAACCCGTTTTAGGCAGAAAAATAGAAAATTTATAATGCAAGCATAACAAACAGACTGTATACCGTTTTGATATTTGGTCTACGGCTATCGGCATTAAATAACTAATCCAACTTTAGTTAAGAATAATATTCTGATTTTTAATGAATTTTCACAATAATATTCTTATTTAACTTTTTTCTGATTTCTCTTGCATATTAATGAACCAAAAACTAAATTGGTTTTTATAAACAATAAGATAACAATGAGTATTCAGAACAACATATTTTCTACCGCTACTCCTGCAAAAGCAGCTGGTAATGTAGTGTTGTTACCTGTCATTTTACTTAACCTCCTACTCCTAAACATTTTATGGGGCGATAAGCGGACGCAGTTTAAATAGATTTTAAAAAACTAAATATACCTAAAGCGTCCCGATACAAACGGGACGCTTTTTTTAAATAACAAAAAGACAGTATTATGAACCGCCCATGATAAATAGTCAAAATAAAAAAATGGAATGCTTATTCATCATGGTAAGCTCCATCTGACGGTTAAAAACAATAAGAATAAACAGATGAAATACTATAATTCTAATACGATTATTTACCTTGATGGACAGTTTGAAAAGGCTGTAAATAGCAGCACTGACCTTTACGGGCAGTCGCTACACTACGGCTATGCTGCTTTCGAGGGTATTAGAGCCTATAAAACACACAACGGCAACCGCATTTTCAAAGCCGCGGCCCATTTCGATCGCTTAGAGCGTTCTTGCCAATTGGCAAACATTCCTTTCCCCTGGGATAAACAGGAATTAATTGCAGCAACCTATAAATTACTTCAGTTGAATAAACTGAAAGATGCTTATATCCGTCCCTTGGTATTTTGCCACCCGAACATGAAATTAAACGAACCGAGTGGGGTTTCGATCTTAATCTGTGCCTGGGAATGGGATGCATATTCTGGCAACAAATTGTTAAAATTAACGGTTTCTGATTATGAAAGACCAAACCCAAAATCGATTCCAATGGAGGCGAAATTGAGTGGAAACTATGTTAATTCTATTTTAGCTACTACTGCGGCAAATATTAAAGGTTATGACGAGGCTTTGCTTTTGGATATGCACGGTTTTGTTGCCGAGGCATCTGGAGCAAACATCTTTCTTGAAAAAGACGGAAAACTGTTTACACCATCTTTAGGAAATATTTTACCAGGCATTACACGTGCAACCGTAAAAGAACTTTGCACCGTTCTGGATATAGAATGCATTGAGAAAAAATTAACCACAGAAGATTTAAAAAATGCCGACAGCGCTTTCTTATGTGGAACAGCAACCGAAATAGCAGGTATAGCATCAATTGATGATATTGTATATCGCCCGTTGTGGAGAGAATCTCTCGGTTATACCATACAACGAGCTTATAAAAACCTGGTACTGGAAAAAGTGAATTACGAAGTGATTATATAGTCCAAAGTCGAAAAATCAATAAAATAACTGAACATTAAGTAAAAAAGAAGCATCCAGACAGTAAAAACAGATGACTGAAGAAATCAATCAACACTTCCCGAAGGCCTACCAGCAAATTAATGGTGCAACAAAAGCATCAGGATTTGACATGGCATCTGATGTGTTGACCTGCTCTTTGCTCAGAACACTTGCTTCTACCAAGCCTTCAGGTAAATTTCTGGAACTTGGAACAGGAACAGGTTTATCTACTTCATGGATATTAGATGGTTTAGATCAAAATAGTACCCTTACCTCGATAGATAACGACGTTAAATTTTTAGCGATTGCCAAAACTTTTCTTGGTGAGGATGAACGCTTAACATTAGTTGATACCGATGGTGCGGAATGGATTGAAAAGAATAAAGACAAAAAGTTCGATTATATTTTTGCTGATACATGGCATGGGAAATATTTGCTTTTAGATGAGGCGATATCTATGCTTAATACTGGCGGACTTTACATCATCGATGATATGTTGCCACAATCGAATTGGCCTGATGGCCACCAGGATAAGGCTATAAAATTGATCAAAGATTTAGAATCCCGTGATGATCTGCACTTAACCAAGCAGGTTTGGGCAACAGGAATCGTGATCGGAGTAAAAAAATAAATAAGATTAAATAGTTCTTTACTTTTTTAAATAGTTAGTATGTTTGTGATTCATCAAAGACATGAATATAAACACAAACATTATTAGCAACCTAATTATTGTCATTTCTCAAAAGAGAGGTGGAAATCGTTGCGTATAATATTAAAAATATACCATATCGAAACCGCCTCCCACAAGAGGCGGTTTTTTTTTGCCTCAAAAAGAAATAATTGAAATACAACAGAATACATACAATTTAAACAATGAGCGAATTAAACAAGTACAGTAAAACATTTACACAAGACCCTACACAACCGGCAGCGCAAGCTATGCTTTACGGAATCGGATTAACTGATGCTGATATGGCTAAAGCACAGGTCGGTATTGCAAGTATGGGTTACGATGGTAACACCTGCAATATGCACCTTAACGATCTGGCAAAAGATGTGAAAAAAGGGGTCTGGAAAAATGATTTAGTCGGCTTGGTTTTTAATACCATTGGTGTAAGTGATGGGATGAGCAACGGTACTGATGGAATGCGTTATTCGTTGGTAAGCCGTGATGTAATTGCTGATAGCATCGAAACCATTTGCGGTGGCCAATATTACGATGGGATTATCTCTATCCCAGGCTGTGATAAAAACATGCCTGGCGCGATTATGGCCATGGCACGCTTAGATCGCCCTTCAATTATGGTTTATGGTGGTACGATTGCGCCTGGCCATTACAAAGGCGAAGAATTGAACATCGTTTCAGCTTTCGAAGCTTTGGGACAGAAAATATGTGGCAACCTTTCTGAAGAAGACTATCAAGGCATCATAAAACATACTTGCCCTGGTGCAGGTGCTTGTGGAGGGATGTATACCGCAAACACAATGGCATCAGCAATTGAGGCTTTAGGTATGAGTTTGCCTTATTCATCTTCGAACCCAGCAATCAGCGAGGAGAAAAAACAAGAATGTTTAGATGCGGGTAAATACATCAAAATTTTATTAGAGAAAGATATCAAACCATCTGATATTATGACGAGAAAAGCATTCGAAAATGCCATTCGTTCTATTATCATTTTAGGTGGCAGTACGAATGCAGTATTACATTTTATTGCAATGGGTAAAGCTATCGGTATCGAAATCTCCCAGGATGATTTCCAACGCATGAGTGATGTAACTCCGGTACTTGCCGATTTCAAACCTAGTGGAAAATACTTAATGCAGGATTTACATCAATACGGTGGTATCCCGGCAGTATTGAAATATTTATTAAACGAGGGTTTATTACACGGAGATTGTTTAACTGTTACCGGCAAAACCATGGCTGAGAATTTAGCCGATGTAAAATCGATCATGGATTATGATCAAAAAATCATCCAGAAACTAAGTGAGCCAATTAAAGCGACTGGTCACCTACAGATTCTTTACGGAAACCTGGCAGAAAAAGGTTCTGTTGCAAAAATAAGTGGTAAAGAAGGTGAGAAATTTGAAGGCCCTGCACGTGTATTCGATGGTGAACACGATTTAATTGCCGGAATTTCAAGCGGACGTGTTCAACCTGGCGATGTAATCGTGATTAAAAATTCAGGTCCGGTAGGTGCACCAGGTATGCCAGAAATGTTAAAACCAACTTCAGCAATTATTGGTGCTGGTTTAGGCAAATCAGTGGCTTTAATTACCGACGGACGTTTCTCTGGTGGTACACATGGTTTTGTGGTTGGCCACATTACGCCTGAATCTTACAAAGGTGGCTTAATAGGCCTGGTAGAAGATGAAGACAGGATTCTGATCGATGCGGTAAACAACATCATTAGCTTACAGGTAAGTGACGAAGTGATTGCAGAGCGTAGAAAAAACTATGTACAACCAGCATTAAAAGTAACAAAAGGTGTTTTATATAAATATGCTAAAACAGTTTCAGACGCAGCTAGTGGTTGCGTAACTGACGAATATTAACATCAAAAAATCATCCCCAGATTAATTGATTACTAACAAATAGATTATGCAAATAATTAAAAGTATTCAGAATAGGATTTATGAAATCCGGGGAGAAAGAGTAATGCTGGATTTCGATTTGGCATCGCTTTATGAAGTTGAAACAAGAATATTAAATCAAGCAGTGAAACGAAATATTAAGCGTTTTCCAGAAGATTTTATGTTTCAGCTCACAAAATATGAGTTTGAAGGCTTAAGAGCTCAAATTGAAAACTTAAATGAAGGTATGTCATCACAATTTGTGATGACATACCCAACTAAAAGACCAAATTCTGCGTTGCCTTACGCTTTCACAGAGCAAGGTGTAGCCATGCTGAGTGGTGTTTTAAAGAGTGACAAGGCGATTGGTATGAACATTGCCATTATGAGAGCCTTTGTTGATGTTCGTAAAATTTTGCTGAAGCAAAGCAACCTTAATGAACAGTTAACAGAAATTAAAGAACGGATTGGTGAACATGATGTTCAGCTCAACGAGCTGTATGATGCAATGGAAAATTTAATAGACGAGAAAATTGCTCAATTAAAATGGAACGACAGACAAAGAATTGGGTTTAAAATTAAAGAATAGTAGAACCGCAAAAACATAACTATGGAAACTGCACAAGATACAATACAACAAAACGAGGCAAAAGCAGAAACCTCAAAAACCTTATTTAAAGGAACAGGCTCGCAAGTTTTGTTGAATGGATTAATTGAAGAAGGTGTAACCACCATTTTCGGTTATCCGGGAGGAGCAATCATGCCTATTTATGATGCTCTTTATGATTATGCTGATAAATTAGAGCACATCTTAGTTCGCCATGAGCAAGGTGGTATCCACGCTGCTCAGGGTTTTGCAAGAGCAAGCGGCGAAGTTGGTGTTGTTTTCGCAACCAGCGGGCCAGGTGCAACCAATTTGGTTACTGGTTTGGCAGATGCGCAAATCGATAGTACGCCATTGGTTTGTATCACCGGACAGGTTTTCGCCCACCTATTGGGAACGGATGCTTTTCAGGAAACTGATGTGATTAACATTACTACTCCGGTCACAAAATGGAACTATCAGGTTACTGATGCCAAAGAAATTCAAGAGGTATTGGCTAAAGCTTTTTATATCGCTAAAAGTGGCAGACCAGGTCCTGTTTTAATCGATATTACCAAAAATGCACAATTACAATTGGAGGAATTCCCTGAATATGTAAAGTGCAACCACATCCGCAGTTATCGTCCGAAGCCAAAAGTTAGGATCGAATATATCGAGCAGGCAGCCGAATTAATCAATTCAGCAAAAAAACCTTTCATTTTATTTGGACAAGGTGTTATTTTGGGTAAAGCTGAAGAAGAATTCAAAGCTTTTATCAATAAATCAGGAATCCCTGCTGCATGGACCATTATGGGCGAAGGTGCTATCCCAACTTCACACCCGCTAAATGTAGGCATGTTAGGAATGCACGGTAATTATGGCCCGAACGTATTAACCAACGAAGCTGATGTAATTATTGCCATCGGTATGCGTTTTGATGACCGTGTAACCGGTCGTTTAGATAAATATGCCAAACAAGCTAAAGTGGTACATTTAGATATCGACCCTGCCGAAATTGATAAAAATGTTAAAGCAGAAGTTGGTGTTTGGGGCGACTGTAAAGAAACTTTACCCCTATTAACCAATTTAGTTAACGAAAACAAACACGAAGATTGGTTAGCTAAGTTCAGACAATATAACCAGGAGGAAATAGATCAAGTCATTACTCCGGAACTTTATCCAACTGGTGATGAAATGACCATGGGCGAAGTATTGCGCAACATCAACGAAATCTGTGGTGGTGATGCTGTAATCGTTACCGATGTTGGTCAGCACCAAATGGTAGCCTGTCGTTATGCTAAATTTAACAATACCCGCAGCAACATTACTTCTGGTGGTTTAGGTACAATGGGCTTTGGTTTACCAGCAGCAATTGGCGCTAAATATGGTGCACCTGATAAAACCGTTATCGCTATTATCGGTGATGGTGGTTTCCAGATGACGCCTCAGGAATTGGGTACCATTATGCAATTTGGCGCAGCAGTGAAGATTCTGATCTTAAACAACCGCTTTTTAGGTATGGTTCGTCAATGGCAACAGCTTTTTCATGACAAACGTTATTCTTTCGTGAATATCACCAGTCCTGACTTTGTTGCTTTAGCAAAATCGTATTATATCGAAGCGAGCAAAGTTGATGAGCGTGCAAACTTAAGGCAGGCATTAGAAAAAATGATCAACCACGAAGGTTCTTACCTATTGGAAGTTATGGTAGGCAGAGAAAATAATGTTTTCCCTATGGTTCCACAAGGAATGAGTGTAAGCGAAATCAGGTTGAAGTAAGGTAGAGTTTTAAGATAAAAAAGAAACTATCATGAGTACTGAAGATAAAATAAAATACACAGAAGACACCGTTGACCTAGAAGGAAAACAGGAATATACCATTACGGTGTATGCCGAAAACCGCATTGGTTTACTCAACAGGATTGCGATTATTTTCTCGAAAAGAAAAATCAATATCGAAAGTTTAAATAGTTCCGCATCAGAAATTGAAGGAATACACCGTTTCAACATCGTCATCCATGAAGGTTACGAAGTAGTGAGAAAGCTGGCCCGTCAGATAGAAAAACAGATTGAGGTATTGAAAGTTTATTTCAACACCAACGAAGAAATTATCTGGCAGGAATTGGCACTATACAAAGTTTCTACAGATGAAATTGCAGAAAAAGTAACCGTAGAGCGTTTATTAAGACAATACGGTGCAAGTGCGGTAGTGATCCGTAAAGATTATACTGTTTTTGCAGTAACTGGTCACCGCGAAGAAACTGATGCTTTAGTAAAAGCTTTAGAACCTTACGAATTAATTGAATTTGTGAGATCTGCAAGAGTAGCCATTATTAAAGACAGCGCTGGATTCCACGAAAAACTAAAGGAATTCGAAGCTTTCGAACCAGGTGAAGAATTGGTGGAAAACGAGTTTTTAGAAAAAGGGCAGAAGATTTTTACGATGTAAGGTCTACAACAAATCCGTCATTGCGAGGAGGAGCGACGAAGCAATCTTTTAAGAAAAATCGAGAAAATGAAATGCAATAAAGCCATACCGATTTTAAGAATTTTCGATTACGATAAAGCAGTAGAGTTTTACGTAAACTGGCTGGGCTTTAAAATAGACTGGGAACACTCGTTTGAAGAAAATACCCCAGTTTATATGCAGATTTCATTAGGTGGCATCGAACTCCATTTAAGTGAGCACCATGGAGATAGTTCTCCAGGTGCAAATGTATATGTAGATTGTACAGGATTGAAAGCATTTCATAAAGAAATAATAGACAAAAAATATAAGTACAACAGGCCAGGTTTGGAGAAAACTTTTTACGGAACCTGGGCGGTAACAGTAAATGACCCGTTCTTTAACAAGATTACCTTTAACGAAACATTAACCGAAACTGAAAAACAAAACGATAAGTAGATAGATACGAATTATAATATGATGAACGAGGTATTTGATTTTATAATAAACTCACGCAAGGCATTTATTAAGTTGATAGATGGTTTAGCAATCGAAGAATTAAATAAAATTCCTGATGGTTACAACAATAACATTATTTGGAATTTTGGCCATGTTGTAGTGAGCACACAAACGCTTTGTTATGTTCGTACAGGTGTATTGCAAGATGCTGCTTCAGTAAAATTTAATGAGTATTATAAAAAAGATACGAAGCCAACTTACACCGTAACAGAAGAAGAAGTAGCAGAATTGAAAGTTATAGCATTGGAAAGCATTGAAAAAATAAAGGAAGATTATGCAAACGGAAAATTCTCAAACATCACTCCTTTTACAACAGCTACCTATGGCGTACAGATGAACAGCATTGAAGAAATTCTGATCACAACTATTGGTCATGATAATGTACACCAAGGTTATGCATGGGCACTGAAGAGGCAGATATAAAAAGATGTAAGATGGATGAGGGTTTTGAAAAACAGACCCAACTAAAATAAACCCGATAGCAGTAAAAATTTTAGACTGTGCTTCGACTACGCTCAGCATGACATTCTAAATTTTTTACGGAAAACGGGACTGAAACAACCGAAGAGCACTGAAACCTGCTTTTCAAAAAAAATCGGTGAAATCACAAGATCTGTGTAATCAACCCGAAGTAAAAAAGAACATATAACGATAATTAAATAGAAATTAACCAATAAAAAACAATGGCAAATTATTTTAACACATTACCTCTTAGAGAAAAATTAAACCAATTAGGTGTTTGCGACTTCATGGACAGTTCTGAATTTTTAGATGGCGTTAGCGCATTAAAAGGTAAAAAACTGGTAATTGTAGGTTGTGGCGCACAAGGCTTAAACCAAGGTTTAAATTTAAGAGATAGTGGTTTAGATGTAAGCTACACTTTACGTAAGGAAGCAATTGAAGGCAAACGCGATTCGTGGAAAAATGCAACTGAAAACAATTTTACAGTTGGCACTTACGAAGAACTGATTCCAAATGCAGATGTAGTAATTAACCTTACTCCAGATAAACAACATACTGCTGTTGTAAATGCAATTATGCCGTTAATGAAAGAAGGAGCTACTTTGTTATATTCTCACGGTTTCAATATCGTTGAAGAGGGTATGCAGATCCGTAAAGATTTAACCGTTATTATGGTTGCGCCTAAATGCCCAGGTAGCGAAGTCAGAGCAGAATATGTTCGTGGTTTTGGTGTTCCTACCTTAATTGCAGTTCACCCTGAAAACGATCCTCAAGGTAAAGGATTGGCACAGGCAAAAGCATATTGCGCAGGTACAGGCGGTCACAGAGCTGGTGTATTAAAATCATCTTTCGTAGCTGAGGTTAAATCAGATTTAATGGGCGAGCAAACCATCCTTTGTGGTTTATTGCAAACAGGTTCTATCCTGTCTTTCGATAAAATGGTAGAAAAAGGAATCGATGCAGGTTATGCTTCTAAATTGGTTCAATATGGTGTTGAGGTAATTACCGAAGCCTTAAAACAAGGTGGTATTACGGCCATGATGGACAGATTAAGCAATGTAGCTAAAATCAAAGCTTTCGAAATTTCGGAAGAATTGAAAGATATTATGCGCCCATTATTCCAAAAACACCAGGATGATATTATGAGTGGCGAATTTAGCCGTACCATGATGGAAGATTGGGCAAACGGAGATAAAAATTTATTAAAATGGAGAGCTGAAACAGGTGAAACTGCTTTCGAAAAAACGCCTGCTGGTGATGTTAAAATCGGTGAGCAGGAATATTTCGATAACTACACTTTAATGGTTGCTTTTGTTCGTGCTGGTGTTGAATTGGCTTTCGAAACCATGGTACAGGCAGGTATCAAACCAGAATCGGCTTACTACGAATCGTTACACGAAACACCACTTATTGCCAACACCATTGCACGTAAGAAATTGTTCGAAATGAACCGTGTTATTTCTGATACTGCTGAATACGGTTGTTATTTGTTCGATCAGGCTTGTAAACCGCTTTTAGCTGATTTCATGAAAAAAGTAGATACTGATCTAGTTGGTAAAAACTTCAATGAGGGTAAAGATGGCGCTGTTGATAACAGACAATTAATCGATATTAATGAGGCTATCCGTTCTCACCAGGTAGAACAGATTGGAGCAACTTTGCGTAAAGCAATGACTGCAATGAAAGCGATTAAAACTGCATAACCTCACCCCTAAATCCCCTCTCCTAAAAAGAGAGGGGACTTTGGACAGGTCTTATAAAAATAATAATTACAAACTTAAATTCCCCCTTTAGGGGGCTAGGGGGTTAAAATGTCAAAAACATTAGTAGAAAAAATTTGGGATGCTCACGTTGTAAAAAGTGAAGAAGGATTTCCTGATATTTTATACATTGATACACACTTAATACACGAGGTAACCTCTCCGCAGGCGTTTGATGGTTTGCGCAAAAGAGGATTACCTGTTTTCCGTCCTAAGCAAACTGTTGCAACTGCCGATCATAACGTACCTACGTTAAATCAATTATTGCCAATTAAAGAGGAGCTTTCTCGCTATCAGGTGGATATGTTAACCAAAAATTGTACAGAATTTGGTGTAGAATTGTATGGTTTAGGCCATCCTTTTCAAGGCATTGTACATGTTATCGGCCCTGAATTGGGTATCACCTTACCCGGTAAAACAATGGTTTGCGGCGATAGCCATACCTCAACCCATGGTGCTTTTGGTGCCATTGCATTTGGTATCGGCACTTCGCAGGTAGAGCAGGTTTTTGCAACGCAATGTTTATTGCAGTCGAAACCTAAAACCATGAAAATTGAGGTAAACGGCGAACTTGGAAAAGGCGTTGGTGCAAAAGACATTATCTTATACATTATTGCTAAAATCTCTGCCGCAGGCGGTACAGGTTATTTTATAGAATATGCAGGTTCGGCAATCGAAGCTTTAAGTATGGAAGCCCGTATGACAATCTGTAACATGAGTATCGAAATGGGTGCACGCGGTGGATTAATTGCACCTGACCAAACCACTTTCGATTACATTAAAGGAAGAGAATTTGCTCCAGCTGGCGAAGAGTGGGACAAAGCTTTAGCTTATTGGAAAACATTATATAGTGATGCTGATGCGAAATTCGATAGTGTTTTAACTTTTGATGCCGCAGATATCGCACCTATGATTACCTATGGTACAAACCCTGGAATGGGTATGGGTATCCAGGAACATATTCCGGCAACTGGTGCACAACCAGAAAAAGAAAAACTTTCGTACCAAAAAGCGTTAGATTATATGGGCTTTGATGACGATTCTTCATTAATTGGGAAACCGGTTGATTATGTATTCATCGGAAGCTGTACCAACTCACGCATTGAAGATTTACGCGAAGTTGCCGATTTTGTTAAGGATAAACGCAAAGCTGATAATGTTACGGTTTGGATTGTTCCAGGATCGAAACAAGTTGAGCAACAAGCTAAAAACGAAGGTTTGGATAAAATTTTCGAAGCTGCTGGTTTCCAGTTACGCGAACCAGGCTGTAGTGCCTGTTTAGGTATGAACGAAGATAAAATCCCTGCAGGTAAATATTGTGTATCTACATCAAACAGAAACTTTGAAGGCAGACAAGGGCAAAATGCACGTACATTATTAGCCAGTCCACTTACCGCAGCAGCAGCAGCTGTAACCGGAAAAATTACTGATGTAAGGGATTTGTTGGAGAAAGTTTAACCCCTAAATCCCCTAAAGGGGGCTTGAGCAAGATGAATAATATTACCAGTAGTCAATTTAAAGCCCCCTCAAGGGGGTTGGGGGTTCTAGAAGTTGCCATATTAAATGTAAAAGCCGGATTATCGGCTGATTTTGAAAAAGCTTTTAGCGAAGCGGAAAAAATCATTTCCTCAATGGAAGGTTACATTTCGCATCAGCTTCAAAAATGTATAGAGGTAGAAAATAAATATATCCTGTTGGTAAACTGGAAAACACTGGAAGCACATACCGAAGGTTTCAGAGGATCAGCGGAATACCTGGATTGGAAAAAGTTATTACATCACTTTTATGATCCTTTCCCAACGGTTGAACACTTTGAGATGGTAGAGGGTTGTAAGGCTTAAGGTGGTGGGTAAAAACATGGAGCATAAAATTACCACCATTAAGCAAAGGCTTAAAGATTAAAGATAAAAAGTGGAATACAAGTCTCGCTACTTGATACTCCTTACTTGATACTAATTGACATGAAAAAATTCACAAAATTAACATCGGCAGTAGTGCCTTTAAATATAGAGAACATCGATACCGACCAGATTATTCCTGCGAGGTTTCTAAAAGCGACTACCCGCGAGGGTTTTGGCGAAAACTTGTTCCGCGATTGGCGTTATGAAAACGATAACCAGCCTAAAGCTGATTTCGTGATGAACAACCCAACCTATAGCGGTCAGGTTTTAGTAGCAGGAAAAAACTTTGGCTGTGGCAGTAGTCGCGAGCACGCTGCATGGGCCATTCAAGATGCTGGTTTCGACGCGGTAATCAGCAGTTTCTTTGCTGATATCTTTAAAGGAAATGCCCTGAACAATGGTTTATTACCCATCCAGGTAAGTGATGAGTTCTTGGCGCAGATTTTCAACGCGGTTGACAACAATCCAAAATCAGCCCTAGAAGTTGATTTAGAAAATCAAACGGTTACCATTGTAGAAACCGGTGCTCAGGAATCATTTGAGATCAATCCTTACAAAAAATCGTGTTTGATAAACGGTTATGATGATATCGATTTCATCTTGGCCCAAAAAGAATTAATCGCAGAATTTGAACAGGCAAAATAATGCTTAAACCATTTGTCTACATACAAAACCTAAACTTAAGTTACCGCAATAAAGCGGTGCTAAAGGATTTGTATTGGGAAGTAAATGTATGCCAAAACTGGGTTTTATGGGGCGAAAGTGGCAGCGGAAAAACTTCTTTGGCCAAGGCGATTGCAGGTTTAATTCCTTCACAGGGCAGCATTGAAATCAATTACGACGCCCAAAGTAAATTACCGGCCGAAGTTTTATTTGTAGAAAGCTGGTATCAGTTTAAAAACCTCGAAGGTGTTGCAAACTTTTATTATCAGCAACGCTACACCAGTTTACAGGCCAATGATACTTTGACTGTACATGTAGAACTGGTCGCTTACGGCAAAGAAAAAGGACTTCATTTCGATCTGGTTGAACCCATTTTAGAAGCACTGGGCTTTGCTACTTTTGCCAGTTCACAGCTAATCGAATTATCAAGCGGCGAACATAAAAAACTGCAGCTGGTTAAAGCCTTATGGTTAAAACCTCAATTGTTAATTATCGATCAGCCTTATACCGGTTTAGATAAAGCATCGCGTAAAAACCTGAATACACTTTTAGACCAGATTACAGCAGAAGGTGTACAATTAATTTTAATCTGTAATGATTTAGAATTTCCAGAAAGCATCGATTCTTTTGCGGAGATCATAGACGGGCAGATTGTAAGCTCATTTTCAAGAGAAATTGGAGATCTTCCACCTGAAATACATAAAAGGAAAATCCCCGCTTTTTTAAAGGAGTCGCCAATTTATTCATCAACTGATATGGTAAAGATGGTTGATGTCAACATCAGCTATGGCGAAAAACAGGTGCTAAAAAATATCAACTGGGAAGTTAAAGCTGGCGAAAAATGGTTATTACAAGGCCCTAATGGCTCAGGAAAATCTACTTTATTGAGTTTAATAAACGGCGATCACCCTCAATCTTACGCCAACGAGCTTTATTTGTTTGGCAACAGGCGTGGAACTGGCGAAAGCATTTGGGATATTAAGCAGCATATTGGTTTAATATCACCGGAGTTTCATTGGTACTTCGACGCCACTTCAACTGTTTGGAAGTGTATTGCTTCGGGCTTTTACGATACCGTGGGCCTGTTTCAGCAATTGCCTTATAGCAAAAGAGCACAAGTTGATGAGCTGATTGAATATTTTGGATTAACCGAAAACAAAAATGAATTATTAACCGCACTTCCACTCGGTAAACAGCGATTGGTATTATTAGCGCGAACGATTATAAAAAATCCGGAACTATTAATTCTGGATGAACCTTGCCAGGGTTTAGACCAACAGCAAACACGGTATTTTAACCAATTGGTTGATGAATTGTGCAGCAATGGGATGACCTTAATTTACGTTGGCCATTTTGAATCGCAGCTGCCAACCTGCATAGAAAAAAGAATATTGTTAGAAAAAGGCGAGATAAAAGTCGTCGAAAGTTTAAACACAGAAATATTAAGCTGATGCAAGCTTAGCCAGGGAAACACGCTGAACACGGAAACAATTTTTCTGTGATTTCTGTGCTTCCGTGGCAACCAATAAGCAATTGTAAAGCAAAAGAGGAGTCAACAATGAAGAAGAACATTTTAGTAATACCTGGAGACGGTATTGGGCCCGAGGTTACCACTTGGGGAAAAGCAGCATTAGAAAAAATTGCCGAAATTTTTGGCCATGAATTTGTGTTCGAAGAAGCTTTAATGGGCCATGCGGCTATTGAAGTTACCGGCGAGCCTTTGCCAGATGAAACGTTAGAAAAAGCAAGACAAAGTGATGCAATCCTTTTTGGAGCAATTGGCCACGCCAAATATGATAACGACCCAAGTTTAAAAGTTAGACCGGAACAAGGTCTGTTAAAAATCCGTAAGGAACTGGGTTTATTCGCTAATCTCCGCCCAATATTACTATTTGATGAACTTCTTCAGGCATCGAGCATTAAACCGGAAATTTTAAGAGGAACCGATATTTTGTTCTTCCGCGAATTAACGGGTGACGTTTACTTTGGTGAAAAAATTCGTTCTGAGGACCGTAATACGGCTTCAGATTTAATGATTTACCACCGTTATGAAGTAGAACGCATTGCACATAAAGCTTACCAGGCCGCACAGCAACGTAACAAAAGATTATGTTCGGTAGATAAAGCCAATGTTTTAGAAAGCTCTCGCTTATGGCGCGAAACCGTTCAGGAAATTGCAAAACAATATCCTGATGTAGAAACTGAACATATGTTTATCGATAATGCAGCCATGCAGTTGATCAAAAACCCTAAGAAATTCGATGTGGTTTTAACCGCCAATTTATTTGGAGATATTTTAACAGATGAGGCTTCGCAGATTGCAGGTTCAATGGGTATGCTGGCTTCGGCATCTGTTGGCGAAAGCACAGGTTTCTTCGAGCCGATACACGGTTCTGCACACGATATTGCAGGTAAAGATTTAGCTAATCCATTGGCTTCTATCCTATCGGCAGCACTAATGTTAGAAATTGGCTTCGGACTAAAAGAAGAAGCCAAATTATTGGTTGACACCATCGACCAGGTATTGAAAGAAGGTTTTAGAACACATGACATTGCCGACCAAAATACAAACCGGTTTAAAGTTTTAGGCACAGCCGAAATGGGCAAATTGGTTCTTAAATTCTTATCACAAAAATTAATCACTTCCTAAACTTAAGATTATGATTCACGACCCAAACAAAGTTTATATTTTCGACACGACATTGCGTGACGGCGAGCAGGTTCCAGGCTGCCAGTTAGATACAAACCAAAAAGTAGAAATCGCTAAATCACTTGAGCTTTTAGGTGTTGATGTGATTGAAGCTGGTTTCCCGGTATCTAGTCCAGGAGATTTTAATAGCGTAATTGAGTTATCAAAAGCAGTTACCAACCCAATTATCTGCGCATTAACCCGTGCAAATAAAAATGATATCGATGTTGCTGCAGATGCTTTACGTTATGCGAAAAGACCACGTATCCACACTGGGATCGGTTCATCCGATTTCCACATTAAACATAAATTTAACAGCACCCGCGAAGAAATTTTAGAACGTGCTGTTGAAGCTGTAAGGTATTCGAAAAAATTTGTGGAAGATGTTGAATTCTACGCAGAGGATGCCGGCCGTGCCGATATCGAATTTTTAGCTAAAATGGTTGAAGCAGTAATTGCTGCCGGTGCTACCGTGGTAAATATTCCAGATACCAACGGTTATTGCTTACCAGATCAATACGGCTCGAAAATTCTTTTTTTGAAAGAGAACGTAAAAAATATCGATAAAGCCATTATCTCTGTGCACTGCCACAATGATTTAGGCTTGGCTACAGCGAATTCTATTGCAGGCTTACAAAATGGTGCCCGCCAGGTAGAATGTACCATCAACGGCATCGGAGAGCGCGCAGGCAATACATCAATGGAAGAAGTCGTCATGATTTTGAAAACGCACAAGATTTTGGGCTTAAATACCCAGATTGATGCTACCCGTTTTTATGAAATGAGCCACATGGTGCGGAACCAGATGAATATGCCGGTACAACCGAACAAAGCAATTGTTGGTGGAAATGCATTTTCTCATAGCTCAGGTATCCATCAGGATGGTTTCTTGAAAAACCGTGAAAACTACGAAATTATTAAACCAGAAGATGTTGGTTTCCCTGATGCAACCATTGTATTAACTGCAAGAAGCGGACGCCATGCTTTAAAACACCATTTAGACCGTTTAGGCCATAAATTGGAAAAAGATCATTTAGATATTGTTTACAAACAATTTTTGGTTTTAGCCGATAGCAAACAAGGTATTAACGATTACGATTTAAACCAATTGGTTGCTTTGCATTTGGCTTAATACGGTTAGGGTTTAGTGCTGAGCGGTTAGTGTTTTGATTTCAACGCACTGACTTATTTTTCTAAACCTGATTGGAATGAGCATGAAGCGCAGCGAAATAAAATGTAAAGCAGGACAGCTGCAACCGATGGAACACCAAACCCTGCTTTACAAAAAAATACAAGTGAAATATTAGTCTCGATACTCATATCTCTCTTCTTGATACTAAATTATGAATACTACAACACCGAATACATTAGATTTTTTATCTGCATCGCAAAGGTTAAAAGGGGTGGTAAAACGTACGCCTTTAGAGTTTAACGCCGGACTTTCTGCTCATTACAATGCCAATATTTATTTAAAAAGAGAAGACCTGCAGATTGTACGCTCGTACAAATTGCGTGGTGCCTACAATAAAATTAGCTCCTTGCCACAAGATGCATTAATTAACGGTGTAGTCTGTGCAAGTGCTGGGAACCATGCGCAAGGTGTGGCCTATTCATGTAAAAAACTCGGCATTAAAGGGGTGATTTTTATGCCAGAGATTACACCGAAACAAAAGGTTAAACAAACTTACATGTTTGGTGGCGACAATGTTGAAGTGGTGTTAGTAGGCGATACTTTTGATGATTGTTTAAAAGAAGCTTTAGCTTATAGTGCCGAAAAATCAGCCACTTTTATTCCACCTTTTGATGATGAAAAAGTAATTGAAGGACAGGCAACAGTTGGTGTAGAAATTTACGAAGATCTGCCTGATTTGGATATGATTGTAATGCCGGTTGGTGGAGGCGGTTTGGCATCGGGTGTAAGCGCTTACATGAAAACCGTTAAGCCTGAAGTTAAATTAGTTGGTGTTGAACCACTTGGTGCACCATCAATGGTTACGGCAATGGAATACGGCGGTCCTTTTACTTTAGAAGAAATAGACCGCTTTGTGGATGGTGCAGCTGTAAAAAGAATTGGTCATATCACCTACGAATATTGTAAGGAACTGCTTGATCAGATGCATTTAATCCCTGAAGGAAAAATCTGTACGACCATTTTAAAATTGTATAACGAAGATGCCATTGTGGTTGAACCTGCCGGAGCCCTTTCTGTGGCTGCATTAGATCAGCTTAAAGACCAGATTGCAGGTAAAACGGTAGTTTGTATCGTAAGCGGTGGAAATAACGATATTGAGCGCATGCAAGAGATTAAAGAGAAATCTTTGCTTTTTGAAGGCTTGAAACATTATTTCATTGTACGTTTCCCACAAAGACCAGGTGCTTTAAAGTTATTTGTGAATGAAGTTTTAGGTCCACAGGATGACATTACCCGTTTCGAGTTCATTAAAAAAACAAATAAAGAAAATGGCCCTGCATTGGTTGGTATAGAACTTTCTAATAAAAACGATTATGCAAGTTTATTGCAACGCATGAAAGATTTTAAATTTGAAATTATTGAGCTGAACCAGGACCAGACTTTGTTTGAATATCTGGTTTAAAGATTTAACCGCAAAGATATATCCGTCATTTCGAGCGGAGTGTAGCGAAGTCGAGAAATCTGTTAAGTATAGATCTCTCCATTCCACTGCGTTCCAGTCGAGATGACGACTGACTTTAGTAATTTGTCATCCTGAGCCTGTCGAAGGACAATTAAAGTGTTTCGATAAGCTCAACATGACGCACCTTAATAGAGAAAAATGAATTTCAAAGACTTAAACAACAAAGCATTAATTTCTGATAACGATATTGATTGGGAAGATTTAGGCGCAGGCGTTAAACGCAAAATTATGGCTTATGATGACCAGCTGATGTTGGTTAAAGTAGAATTTGAAAAAGGTGCCATTGGTACCATTCACAATCATCCTCATTTACAAATGAGTTATGTAGCCAAAGGAAGTTTTGAAGTAACCATGGGTGATGATAAGAAAATCTTAAATGAAGGTGATGTTTTCTTTGCCCCATCAAATGTATTTCATGGTGTACTTTGTTTAGAAGCTGGATTATTAATCGATATTTTTAATCCACATAGAGAAGATTTTTTGAAATAAAACCGATGGCCGTCATTTCGAGCGGAGTGCAACGCAGTCGAGAACTACGAAGTGCTCAGCGAAGCTAAATCTATCTCGGGGCAGATCTCTCCGCTCCACTGCGTTTCGGTCGAGATGACGACACTAGGTGACGGTCACTTAACCTTACACCCTAAACCTTCCACCTTAAACCTTGCAAGCCTTAATCAAAAGTAAACCTCACATTCTTATAGCCTAGCCCCTCTATAATCGGTTTAAGTACCGTTGTAGCATTGGTTTTAGTCTGCGTTAAGATACTCGATTTTTTAACCTCGGCAGTTACTTGTTTTTCAGCGGCTTTATACGCTTCATCTACCAAGCCGGCCTCGCGGAAGAAAGCCATTTTCGTATCGTAAACACGCGAATTTTTATGGTCGATTTTTACATAACATATTTCAGGCTGTGGCAAATTTACTACAGCGGTGTCCGCATCAATATCAATATCTTCACGTGTAATTTTTGTTAAGTCGATACAGCCTACTGCCTCGGCTTTAACAATCAATAAAACACTGGCTTCGGGTAAAAAGTCTGTTTTGTTTTTGTGCTCTAAAACATCGCTGATCTGGTACCTTACCAGCTCTAATTTACCAATGGCCTCAATTTTCTCTACCAGAAGCTGATGTTTGCTCTCTACGGAGGTATTGATGCTGAACTTTTTGGAGATAAATAAATACCCCGCAACGATTAAAATTAACCAGGGTAAGAGGCGAAAAAAAGAGCTTCATATTTTTTAAAAATAGGGTACCGACATTTATGTATTTAATCTGTTGCACAATAATTAATCCATTAATCCACAATTATATTTTTTTGGCAACAGATTTGTAATACCAATATCACACACACAAATAAAAACTAATCAACATGAAAAAACTTACCATCTTAATGCTTTGCATTGCCACACTAGGTCTGGCTTCTTGCAAAAAAGACACGATTGTTCAACCGAGCAATGCCATTTTAACTGTCGTTAAAGATATATCTCCCAATGCATGGGTATTAAGTAATGACCAAAAAACGTTTACTGCAGATATTTCTGTTCCTGAAATCGACCAGTATCATGTCGACAATGAAGGAACTTTGGTTTACATTTCCTACAATAGCGGCGCAAGTTATATTGCATTACCATTTGTTTATAATGTTGATGCATACAGCTTCGAAGTATACAAAGGTGGAGTATCTATCGATGTACAAAGTTCAGATTACCAGGCAACAACTCCAATAAAACCTACATCAACAGTAAGGGTAAAAATAGTTCTTGTTGGAAACGATTTATAACTAGTATTTAAAATTCTAAAAAACGACTGATGTTCAATTGAACGTGGTCGTTTTTTTTATGCTCTCCCCTGTTTAGCTGCAAAGCACGGATGTTAACACCGTTTCTTTCCAAAAGCAGTTCATCATAAAAACCTTTGTAGTACACATCCTTTACCTCATAGCGCCTGCTGCTCCAACTATTGCTTACTTCAGCCCATTCGGGATAAAACACGACGAATTCTTTTTCCGTTTTTAAACCAATTTTTTCGGCATCAGCTTTCGATAAAACTATGGCATTGCCTAAAATCTGAGCGGTATAAATGTGTTTTGGATACTGATAAATTTCTGCAGGTTTTCCTGTCTGCAGCAATTCTCCATTTTTTATTATAAGTAACTGGTCGGCCAGGAATAAACCGTCGGCCGGATCGTGAGAAACCAAAATTACGGTAACCCCAGTTTCGGAGGCTACTCGTTTAATATCGGCACGAAGTTGATTCTTAAGTAGCGCATCAACCTGACTAAAAGGTTCGTCTAAAAGTAAAACCTGTGTATCGGCAACCATTGCTTTTGCTATGGCTACACGCTGCTGCTCTCCCCCGCTCAGTTCAATAATTTTTTTGTTCTGCAGTGGCGAAATCCGAAGGTGTTCCATAATCTGAAGCGTTTTTTCGGCTTTAGTTTTGAGGTCGGTGTTCGATAGCTGTGAGGCAATATTATCGTAAACCTTCGCATAAATATTTAATGAAAAATCCTGCGTAACCATTTTCATTTGTTTATGGCCCGGGATGAGCTGTTCATCAGGACCTTTAACCCTTTGATCTTCGAAAAAGATTTCACCCTCATCGGTTTTCAGCGACCCGTAAATGGATTTCAGCAAGGTCGATTTTCCACTGCCACTCTCTCCGATTATGGCCACTATATCGCCTCTTTTGATTTCGAAACTTATATTTTTAATCCCTCCGGCCTGTTCTGCCTGATATTGCTTGGTTAAATTTTTAACGTTGATTATGGTATTGCTCACGTGGTAAAGATAAGAAAAAGGTAGAGGGTTTTAAGATGGAAGGTTTAAGGTGCAAACAAAATCACACGTGCATTATATTTTATTTTTGCACGTATCCAAGCATCTATGTATCTTTACATCAATACATCTAGACATCAGCAATTATAAGGCCATGAACACTAAACTAACCTTAACTATAGATAAGTCTGTTATTAAACAGGCAAAAGCTTATGCAGAACAGCAAGGCAGAAGCCTATCTGCAGTGGTAGAAAACTATTTAAAAGCTGTTATCAAAAAAGAAGAGATTGTAAAAGACGATGATGAGCTTTCTCCAATCATAAAATCTTTGATGCTCCGCCCGAAAGTAGAACTACCTGATGATTATGATTATAAAAAAGAACTAGAGAAAGTCAGGGATGAGAAATATCAAAAATATTTAAATAATAATGAAAGATAACATTCTCATTGATTCTGATGTTTTACTTGATTTTTTTCTGAAACGAGAACCATTTTTTATTGATTCATCAAAAATTCTGAATTTATGTGTCAACCAAAAAATCAATGGTTTTGTTTCGGGTTTAATAATAGCCAACACGTATTATTTGTTGAGAAAACACTTTAGTCATAAAGATATTTTGGCCGACTTTAAGATATTATTTACTTTTTTAAATATTTTAATAATTGACAAAAATGTTATTTTGACTTCAATCGATTCTGAATTCACAGATTTTGAAGATGCACTCCAAAATTTTTCGGCTGAAAACCATGGATCAATTAATGCTATAATTACGCAAAATATTAAAGACTACAAAAGGAGTAAGCTGAGTGTATTAACGCCTACAATGTTTCTAAAAACATTATAAAATAAAAAATCCCGTCTCGCCTAACCGAAACAGGATCTGTTTATTTGTGTGTCAACCTCTCCTTTTCTTTTTGAGAGAATTTTAAGTCCACCTTCAGGGGGATTTAGGGGCGTTAATTTAAGCCGAAGGTAACCCCGAAACTCATATTTTTTAAGCCAGCTTGTTGCGAGGTCGTAAACATGTCGTTAAAATAATACTTGGTAAATAATCCTATACCACCATAGCCAAATCTAACTGTACCTCCATAACGAACCGATTGAAAGTGGTAACTATCATACTGTTTCTCTTTACCACGTTCTTCGCTTATCTGTTTAATTTTTCCGTTTAACAAAAAGCTAACCTCCGGACCTAAAACCAGGTAAAATCTTTTGCTGTTTTTGTTTTCGCTGGTACGGAATTCGAAGTTTAAGGGAATATGTACATAACTGCTAGAGAATCGGTTTTTTGAAAAATGTACAGGTGCTTGATCGGTATATACAAATTCGCTGGAGTTTTTAGCAATAGTAATGTCTTTTCGCAGGCGGATCAATGTCCAGTCGAACCCACCGGCTACATAAACCTTAAAGTTAGAGTTGAAACGATAGCCAAATTGCAGAACATCGAAAGAGAAAGTACTGGTTTTGCCACCTTTATAATCCAAAAAATCGTTGTTTGGAGATAAGTTGAAACTGCCATTGTCTATTAGCCTGGAGAAACCTAAATCAACTCTGGTAAAAGTAATCCCACCCACGAAACGGCCTTTTTTAACTGAATCTACAGATTTGGTTTTAATGATGATACCATGTCCTTCACTATAATCCATTTTCTTTTTGGTACTATCTTGTTGAGCAAAAGCTCCTGGAGCCATAACACCGGCAAGTCCGCTTACCAAAAGTGTTGTATAAATTAGACGTTTCATATATGTGTGTGTTTTATTGAGTTATTGAATGAGTGAATTATTGAATGGTTTGAATGTCGTATCTTAAAATCTGTAAATCCTGATCAATCCTGGCTTACTTCTTATTTCGTTTACCTATTTTAAATGGGCCAATATTGATCGATGCCAAAGAAGAATCATCATCATCAGTACGGAACTGAATCAATTTATCTTTTCTTTTGTCCATTTTATTAACAATGAGGTTTACCACATCGCCAACATTACGGATACCTTTACTTTGTTCGTTTTCATTAACAGGTTCATCCGTTTTAACTGGCGTTGCAACAAGCGCAGTTACAACCTCTTCTTTTGGCTGTAAAATTGCCTCTTCGATTTCTGCTTTAATATCTTTTTTTGGTTCTACAACTTTAGCTACAACTGTTTCTTGCTTTTGTATTTCAGGGGCCGTAACTATCCGCTGTTGCTCCACAGCAGGTTTAGCGTCTTGTTTCACCTTTGTTTTGGCAATAGCACTTACCGCCTTAGTTTGAACTGGCAAAACTGGTGTTATATTGTCAACTGGAGCAACAATTGCAGCCAAAGAATCTTTAACAACTGGCTCTTGCACCACTGGTTTCACTTTTTCAATCGTGTTACTGACCAATTGTTTACCTCTGCTGCTAGTATTTTGCTGTTGATAAACCAAAACCCCAATCGTAGCGATCAATAATACAGCGGCAGCAGACAACCAATAAATCGGTACGATTCTTTTTTTCTTAGGTGTTATTTCGCTTTCAATATTGCTCCATAAATCCCTCGAAGGTGTTACTTCCGCATCAGCAAAAGCATCTTTAAATAACTGATCAAAATCTTTATCCCGTATAGGTTGCATAACCAAATCCCTCCATTTTTATAATTTCTTCTTTTAATATTGCTCTTGCTCTCGACAGTTGCGATTTACTCGCACCTTCTGAGATCCCAAGCGTTTCACCAATTTCTTTGTGCGAATAGCCTTCAATTACGTACATGTTAAAAACCATGCGGTAACCATCTGCCAATTTTTGTATCACTTTCATTAAATCCTGCATCCCTAAAGTTCCAAAATCAAATCCGGTTGATGGTTGCTCGTAAGCTTCAGCTATTTCTACCACATTTAAGCTGCGTAAATTTTTACGGTAACTTTCAATTGCGGTGTTCACCATAACCCTTCTAATCCAGCCTTCAAAAGAACCATCGCCCCTATACTCTTTTATTTTCTGAAAAATTTTAATATATCCCATCTGCAGCACATCTTCTGCCTCCATTCTATCTTTGGCGTAGCGCATACAAACGGCCAACATCTTCGATGCCGTTTGCTTATAAAGCAACTCTTGCATCTTCCGGTCGCCAGCTTTGCAGCCTTCCATCAAATCGTTTATCGTATAGCTTCGCGTCAATTTCATTGTGTGTTTGTATAAAGAAGATGGCAGATTACAAACAATGGTTGCATGAGGTGAGAAAAAAAGTTAAATAAAGTTAAAAACAGCTAAAAACATATTGGCTATCAACAAGATACAGTTAAAATATTTTTTAAGAAATATATCGTTTTTTATTTGAAAAGCAAAGACAGAAGCATTTTGAAGCGTTAGTCCCGCTATCCGCTTCAAAGCCTCGGTTCGTTCCTCACCTTCGTGTTTTTCGCTGTTATCGGGTTTAGCTGGCAGGGACTTCCGAAGTTTCGAGGGAGTTGGGCGCAGGGGGAACTTCAGAAGTCTATAAAACAACAAAGCCAGCGGTTTCAAAAAAAACGCGGGCTTTGAAATTGTGAGTTTAATTACCCTCAACCTTCCTACCTTCTACCTTCCATCCTTTTTCACTTTAAACAATTTGAAATCTTGTTTGTAGGTCAAAAAGAATGAATGGTTAAACTGAAGTTGTTTATCGGTATGATCAAGATCGATATGTGGTTCGAAACGAACATCCAGGTATAAATGTGGAATCAGCTCTTTTTGATAAGCATAACGTAGCGAGACAATGTTTCTGGCGCTCTGTTTTAGCCCTGGGCTATACAAATTATCTGATACAGACTCATACAAAGGCATACCTTTAATCGAAATAAAGTTGTTGCCTTTCCAATAAGAAGCCACCAAACTTCCCCATTTACTTTCTACCCCGGCATTTAACCATAAACCAAAGCCACCTTGGTAAGCTCTTCTTTTATCAGGCGAAAAATCTTTATACACCGCAATATAGTTGTCGGTATATACCTGTTTGATGTTGGTGTTAATTGCTCTGTGCAGCTTTAAACCAGTTGCTCCATTAAACATAGTCGTAATCGGAATTTCTTTAAGCACATCAATTTGTCCACCTTGATGGAAAGCCAAAAATTGAGCAGGCAAACTCAGCTTCCAGCCATTACCTTCTGCGATGGTGCTTTCGGTAGATAAACCACCAATAATTTCTTCTTTGGCAGGATCACCCTTATAAATCATTTTCTGCCAGGCAATCCAGGCATCTAAAGTAAACTTCTTGCGCTCTACCAATAACTGTGTTCCATATTCAATTGGCGTGGTTAGGGTTCTTTCAAAATCGTATAATGGCTCGATATACTTATGCTGAATATTACCTTCTAAACTTCCAAAAATTAAAGTAAGGTTTCTTTTATGGTATTTTACACTGAACAATGGTTTCGCATCAGAAATCCCGTTTCTGCCGAAATCCTTTCTGATAAAAGCACCTGCGGTAATCGCCAGATTAGGATGTGCATAATAAACAATTTGAGGCTGTAACTGTGTTCCGTACAAAGTATAACCATCATGAAAATCGTTGGTATACTCGTAATTACGGACGTAGTTTAAATTGTAAAAATTAAAATGAACCTCGTTGGTTAAACTGCTATCGGGACGGATACGATTTTCGAAAGCCGATTGATCAAACTGTGCCGAAGCGAAATAAGCACTAAAAAGAAATGGTATTAAGAGTAAGGTCTTTTTCAGACCTGTATTTGTAAACATGCGCTTTGATTTTATCGCCCAAATTTAGAATAGTTTTTTATTAAATTATCAAGTACAGGGTATCAAGTATCAAGAAGTCGGTGCAAGTTTACGCAAAGGAAACAAAGTTATTTATCCATTCACCATTAAGGCACAAAGGGCTCAAAGATTTTGAAACTTAGTATTAAAGAATATTCTTGTTGTTTTAGTGTCTTTGTGATACAAAGATTATTCACCTCGCTTTTTACGATAATTTTTATACAGTTTAACCGCAATCATAATGGCCATTGCTATGCCCATTATCCCTATTAAACCGTAAATCCAGTTGATGGCGCTTTTAAGGATAACCACAAATACAATGGCAATCATAAAAATCGTCGCCAATTCGCGCCACAACCTCAACTGAAAACTGTTTAGCCTATATTGGTTGTTTTTAAGCTGTTTAACGATGTTCTGGCAGATAAAATGATAAATGAGTAAGCCAACAACAAAACCCAGCTTAACCCACATCCAATCAGTTTGAAGCAAACCTGAATGTAAAGTCAACATAGATACACCTGCCAAAACAGAAATGATCATGGCTGGGGTGGCGATAATTTTCCATAAAGTAGCCTCCATTTTAACAAACTGTTTCTGGAGGATACTTTTTTCGGGTTCAGGTTTATCGTTTGCCTCGGTATGGTAAATAAAAAGACTCAGGATATAAAATAGTCCTGCCATCCAGCTAATTACAAATACGATATGTACTGCAAGAAAGTAGTAGTAATATGGCTGTAAGGTTTCTATCATTTATATATTATAGGTTGACTAGAATTTAATACCTAAACTCCTTTACCACCTCAATTGCATACTTCACATTATCGAAAGGAATATCTGGCATTATACCATGGCCCAAATTGAAGATAAAACCTTCGGTACCACGCATGCGTTCAAACAATTTATGGATCTGTGCTTTAATTACTGCTTTATCAGCATATAAAATATGTGGATCTAAATTTCCCTGTACGGCAATACCTGCTGGAAGAGCATTTTTAATGTTCAATAAATCAGCATTCCAGTCAACTGAAATTACATCTGGTTTAGCTTCTGCCATAATTGGCGCAAAAACCGAACTTCCTTTACAAAAAGAAATCACCGGAATATCTTTTCTGTTTAAGTTAGCAATGATTTCCTGAATATAATGGTGAGAAAACTCCTGATAATCATTCCATGATAAAGCAAGTGCCCAACTGTCGAAAATCTGAACAGCATTAACGCCAGCAGCAATCTGAAGATTCAGGTAATCTGCAGTTACTTTAGCAATTTTAGCCAAAAGTTTGTGTGCCAATGCCGGCTGATTATGTATAAAGAGCTTGGTTAATTTAAAATCTTTAGATGAACCACCTTCAATTAAATAACTCATTACGGTAAATGGCGCACCTGCGAAACCGATCAATGGAATTCTGTTATCCAATCGTTGTTGAATCACTTTAATCGCCTCAGCAACATATTGCAATTCTTCCAGACAATCAACATTTAAGTTTTCGATGTCTTGAGCGGTACGTACCGGATTTGCAAATTTAGGTCCAACGCCTTGAGTAAAACTCAAATCACCCCCCATAGCTTCTCCGGTTACCAAAATATCACAGAATAAAATCGCGGCATCAATATCCAACAAATCAACCGGTAACATGGTCACATCTGCAGCAATTTCTGGATTTTTACACATCTCTAAAAAAGAGTATTTGTTTTTAATTTCCCAATATTGTGGCATAAAACGACCTGCCTGACGCATCATCCATACTGGCGGGCGTTCGGTTTGTTTTGAAAATGCTGCGTCTAAAAATAAGTTATTCTTCATGATTTGTATTTGGTGTTCCTTAGTCAACGTCACCCTGAATTTAGTTCAGGGTCTTATAGTAAAAAAGATGTTGACCCAGATGTAAAATCGGGACAGCATGACGAGTGGGCTAAAAATTTTAATTTTGCAAAGGTATAAATAAAAAAAAAACGAAGTACCTTTTTATCCCTAAACTGGTGCTTCGTTATTCAAAATGACAATATTAATATTATAACTTGCTTATTTCTTTTTCAATTTTAACGATAATGTCTTTCGAGCGTTGCGTTTCGGCAAGCTCTTTGGCTAATTTCGTATAAGCTTCTGCCCTTTCTCTATCTTTCTTCCGCAAGGCGAGATTAGCCAAATGGATCAGTACATACGATTTCTCGTTCTTTCCTCCCACAGGAAAACGACTGGCCAACTGAAAGTGATACTCGGCTTTATCATAGTCTTCTTCCTTCAAAGCCATATTGCCTTGCATGAATTCGTAATAACCCCTTCGGCTTTTAGCCAAGCGCTCTGGCTTAACCACCTCAGCCAATAAGGCTTTGGTTTTACCGAATTCGTTATTCTTGAAATGTTTTGATGCCATCAAAACCGAACTATGCTTAAAATGGCTCCAAACAACAAAGGCAAACAACAGTCCAGAAACAGCGGCCAGCTGATATTGATTGTAAAATACACAAACCAATGCAGCAAGCGCAAAAACTGCCATTAAAGCATATCTGCCTTTATTATTGTACATTAATGACTATCAGTAAATTTATAGCCTACACCACGGATCGAGTGGAAATAAACTGGATTTTTTTGATCTGGTTCGAAATACTTACGGAAAGTTAAAATGAAGTTATCGATCGTTCTTGTTGAAGGATAAACATCATAATTCCAAACGGTTTCTAAAATCTGCTCTCTTGAAACCGCATCATTTTTACGCTCGATCAACAGTTTCAACAACATCGTTTCCTTTTTGGTTAACGGTGTGATAGTACCATCATCGTGTTTTAATTCGAAAGAGTTAAAATAGATTGTTTTATCACCGATTTTGTAAGAATTCAATTCTTTTAAATCATCAGATTTTAAACTGCGTTTAACCAAAATACCAACACGAAGAATTAATTCTTCTAAGTTGAAAGGTTTAACCAAATAATCGTCAGCTCCCTTTTTCAAACCTAAAACACGGTCTTCTGAAGTGTTTTTAGCTGTTAAAAACATAATCGGAACTTCTGCATTCTCTAAACGGATTGTTTCGCAAACCTGGAAACCATCCATTTCAGGTAACATTACGTCTAAAATAATTAGATTAAAGCGTTCTTCTTTAAAAATTTTAAGAGCGGTTTTGCCATCTTTAACGGCGTGAACTTTATAACCCTCAAGTTCGAGGTTTAATTTGATAGCATCTAACAAGTGATCCT